>Ga0182030_10002370_pt1 | contig 39898 bp, 38 predicted proteins | sample 812S3MmetaG_FD_121299 | JGI IMG/M metagenome (GOLD analysis project Ga0182030, IMG submission 121299) | Permafrost microbial communities from Stordalen Mire, Sweden - 812S3M metaG (Illumina Assembly) | ecosystem: Environmental > Terrestrial > Soil > Wetlands > Permafrost | place: Sweden...
ATATTAAAAAAAAAAAAAAAAAAAGGGCTGGTAAGACTTCCATGAATAATTCTGGGAATTGAAGAAATAATTTCTCATAAGATCTAAAGTTATGGGAACTGGGCCAAGCTAGATAGTCTTAATGGAAGCCCGTGGTGTGTACGATACTTAAACAGGTGGAATCCTGAGATTTCCTTGAAACTTTCAGAGATAGCACCACCGACCGCTGTTTGAAATGACTGAATTTCATATTGCCCAGTTTCGAATATCTACAAACACGTTATAAAGCTACTATAAAGGTTTCCCTGTAATGGTACAGGATTTTAGGTTGAAGGAGAAAGTCCTAGCCCACAAACGTCCAGGACGCTAAAACGGGGTTTCGACGGTTTCCAACGATCCCTCTACTTGTCCCAATAGCCATCCCATGAGTGCTGAACTATCTTTACTGCGGACTATCATTTCTGCAGTAAATCCATCCAATGAGCTCATCTTGCCTGCTATTATGTTTGATCGAAGGCCCACGAGGATTTTGCCTATTCGGTGTAACACAACGGCAGTTTCGTCTTGAGATAATCGAGGCACACACTTCCAGATTGAGCCAGAGTGGTCCACTTGATCTCCTTCTTCCGTGAATCTGCAATCAAGAGTCTTGATTCCAGGGAAGTGTTTGACTAAAGCGCGACATATGGTATGTAGCGCTGAAGCATCAAGGGCAGTGCCCAGCGATAGCACGCCGCCGCTTGCGCCACTCGCGCGAGTGTGGATTTGGAAAATAACACTCTTGATTAAAGCCAGATGCCTAGCTGGGACTTGGGAGATGAATGCCCGCAAAGCGTGTACATTCGTAACAGTCGTTGAACCCCATTTCCCATTGCCCACTAGCCAAGTAGTGTTACCATAGAATATGCTGGCCACTTCCTGGTAAATCTGCCTGTTGACAAGGAAAAGCGGATTGGCAACTCTAAGAGTGGGCGCCTTCGTGTTCCATCTTGAATTCCTTCGATGACGAGAGCAAATTTTGAAAGGACCTGGGGCCAGGACTAGGGAGTATATCATGTTTCGGATCTCTGGAGGAAGCTCGAGAAATGTCATTTTCGGGGCTGGTGTCCCAACTACAACTGGCGAGGAAACAACTGTTACTTCTCTATGTGAACTGTCAGTGTTGTCAAACTAACCTATGGTATGATCACATACATTAGACTCGTAGGCTAGTGCTGAGAACGTTGAGTTGTTGAATTGGTTGGTATGTGCGAGCAACGTTGGTGATAATCTTGTTCTCTTCAAGTTACTATAAGGGAGGGAAAGTAGTACTGGGTACTAGAGGCCACGATCGTGGGGATCAGCCGGCTACCTAGGGCAAGATCACTCGACCAGTGTACGACGAGGCTGAAGGAGAGGCTGAGCCTGTTTTTTTATCATCAGAGCCAGCTGAGTATCCCGCTTGTATGAGGCATTTGAGCGTCAAAGCTAATCGATGAACACAAGACACAGCTTCATAGTACTCACATTCGACAGAGATTAGACTTAGGATTGAATCGAGGTGAAGATGAATAGAAAGACAGGAGTCAAATGTAAGATCCCTATCACCACGTGCGCTAGCGCCTCGGAGCCTCGACTCGAAGGCAAAAAGTTCACTCCGGTGACCATCAAATCCCATGAATTCAAGCCCGCCAATCTGAGGGGCACGACGAACATTAAGAACGACATTCGAAGTCACGTTGATGATATCTACGAATTCCAATCAAACATGCCTCCTACTGCGCTGGCAGATTCATTTGATGTTAGACCATCTGGTGACAACAAAGCGATGATACAAGAGCCTGAAAACATGGAGACCAATCACGATTTGACAACGCGAACCTCTGAGGAGCGTCATGACCATGCAGAAAAGGACGATGCTGCAACAACGGCTGCGAGCGAAGAGCTAAAGCATACAACCATCTCAGATAAGGTACATGACGCGTCTGCAGAAGATATGGCCGTCGCTGTCGCTGAGTCTGTGGTGGAGGATAAGGACATGGAGGGGGCCCCGAAGAGGCATACACCTGAGCCAGATACCAGCGATATACAAGATGAAGAAATGAGAGAGCGGATATCCTCACCGAAGAAGAAACGTGGTCGTGATCTGGACGACGAAGCAAGAGATGTTGAGAGTGCAGACCCCGACGATACGGCTTCTTCTGCTGATGGCATTGTGAACGGAAGTCGAACGATCAGATCAGGTCCAGAGAAGAAACGCCCACGAGACACCTCTATAGGTCCGACTAAGTCTTCGGAGAAAGCTACAGATGTTAAAGTAAGCTTCGTTCTTTACTCGGTTTCTCAATGTTTGCTGACCACCTTTGACAGGAAAATGCAGGTATCGATGCTTCAGATAAGGCTCAATCCACTCCTGCAGACGCCGACTCATCTAAAAAATCCCCCACCTCCTCCCCGAAACCTATATTTGGCAGTGCCGTTACTGAACAATCAAAAACCTCAACCTCCGCCTTTGCAAGTTCTGGATTTGCTTCTCTGGCATCCTCCAGCTCCCCGTTTGGCAGTTTAGGCACCTCTAAGCCTAGTGTCTTCGGCGGGAAGGCTGCTACCACATCTAGCTTTGGGACGTTGGCAAGTGCAAACTCACCAAGTACTACAACTACAACAACCATAACCGGAGCTACACCCGGAGATAAGCCAGCCTCAGGTTTTAGCTTTGGTGGTGGCTCTACGTCTGGTTTTGGAGGACTTACAAGTGGGAGTGTTTTTGGATCCGCCTTGGGGAATGGATTTGCTGGTGGTGCAGGGCCAAAACTTTCCAGTTTTGCAGCACCCGGTCAAGACAACACGCTTGGTGCAAAGCCTGCCAAAGCTTTTGGAGCTCCGGACAGCGGTGACGAAAATGGGAGCGATGCGGGTGATAGTGAGGGAGATGCGGATACAGACGATGAAGAAGAAGGCGTAAAGATCTCGCCGGAAGACAAGAGAAAGACCAAGGTAGTCAAAAGTATGCTCTGGAAACGATCTTGGTAGGCCGAAAGAATGCTAATTGAGTTTCACAGTCGAAGATGGAGAGTCTGGCGAAGCTACATTGCTACAGATTCGAGCTAAGATATTCGCACTTGAATCAAAGGAATCCGGCTGGAAAGAACGAGGAGTAGGGACACTGAAGATTAATGTGCCGAAGTCTTGTGCCGATTATGATGAAAATGGGGTCCCTATTCCGGGCTCCTTTGATGCATCTGGGCTAGAAGATGGGGATGATGATGATACCAATGCTCCTCGAGTCCCTCGTCTCATTATGCGCCAAGAAAACACACACCGAGTAATTCTCAACACGATCATCGTTCGTGCGATGAAGTTTGAGGATAAGCCAGCGACCAGTACAGCGCAAATATTATTTACGGCATTTGAGGGCGAGAAAGAATCAAAGCCCATCAACATGCTTCTCAAGGCAAGCGCTTTCCCCCAATGTCGAAGTCTCTGCTAACTTCCTCCAGATGTCTGAAAACAATGCTCGACTCTTTAGATCTGAAATTGATTCTATCCAACATGAGCTATGAGAAATGGGTTTTAGGATTTACTACATCGAATTTGCCCCACAGCACCAAATTTCCTTTGTCATAGAGATACAGCGACATGTATTGTCTTCCGGAGGGATGGGAGAACGGGCTCAGTATCCTTGGAGTACTTTTTGTAGGAGTTTGGCATAATACCAGCATAGCGGGTGAGGAAAGGGACTCAGCTCTCGTTCATGGAATTCCAGTGTGCATATCGCGCCTGCTATCCGCATGGTCCCGAAATATTTGGAGGAAGAATAAAGAAACAATAAAACTTCTTGACACCAAATGAATGCAAGCATGGCTTCAACACGTGATAACGTGACGCGCCATAATGTCGTCAACGGCACCTGCACCTCCTTAAGGTAGATGACCTTGGTGCCCAAGAAATGCGTCAACCATAGTTACGGGTTCAAGATGCCTCAATTGAAGGCTGCTACGGTATCTAATCAGATTGTACGGAAACGTAAACGAAAAAATGTCGAAGATCCCGAGCATTCAACCACCGCCGTAGAAGCGCCATCCGAGCAAGACCTCTCCACGACCACAACTGTTCCCACCAAGACTCACGATGGCGGAGCTAAGGCTCGTCGCGTTCCAAAATCAAAGGCACCCCCTGCCCTCACCCGCAATACCTCGAGCGTCTCAACTCCAACCCCCAGCACAATCCCATGGCCTGCCTCCATCCAACAACTGGAAAAGACACACCGAGCTTTGAACCTCGTTTTCACATTCTGCTGCACGCGCAAGCATCTCGCAACGACTTTCGATACCATAAAGAGTGCGGTTGAAGGGCATATCAAGCGCGATTTACAGATTGAGGATGTAGCGCAAATCGTGGCTTTGCGTCCTGGTGGGATGCGCTTCCTGTACGTGGATGAGGCGATGCTGCAGGTTGATGTGAGGGGTAGTGAGAGGGATGACACATTTAAAGGAGGAAGGGCTAAGAGTTGGCATGCGGCAGGTCCAGCTCCTGATATTTCCGTAGGCGGCATCACTGGGGCGGAGGAACTAGGCTACGAGGGAGGAGTAACGGGCACGGGGAAAGAAGTGCTGTTCTTTGAATTCATTGATGGGGACTTGAAGAGGCAGGTGCAGGATAAGAAGACGGGGGAGGCTACGAAGGCAACAACGAAGCTGAGGAATGAGGATCTGAAGATGCCGGTTTTCAGCCAGAAGCAGATGACGACTTTGATTGAGAAGAGGAATAAAAAGTTTGCGAGTGCGATTAACGCTTTCCTGAATCGCTGTGAGGTTGAAGGGGCGAATGCTGAGGACACGTTGAAGAAGGAGGCCGAAGCGTACATCCCGACACCTGCATCGTCGAGGAGCACCACTCCAAAGCCGGATTACAGCGTTCTGCCCAAAAGCATTCCCAAGGAGAGGAAATTGGTATCCGAGATCATCAAAGAGTTGAAAGACAGCGAGTGGTACTCTGGTCAGATTGTGCCAGATGGCCATCGGGTGTTTGATCCCCAAGAAGCCATTTATGGGGACTTGAATTTCCAGCTAAGTCAAGATTTGGTTAATGCCCTGTATAACACGAAGAATATCATACAGCTTTATGCACATCAAGCAGAAGCCATTAATAATCTGCATGATGGGCATCATGTCGTCGTGGCCACTTCTACCAGTTCTGGCAAGTCTTTAATTTACCAGATTCCCGTCCTGCACGAGCTTGAGAGAGACCATAACACGAGAGCCCTGTATATCTTTCCGACTAAAGCACTTGCACAAGATCAGAGAAGGAGTCTAAAGGAGATGATGAGGTTCATGACAGGGCTCGAAGAAACGATCGTGGAGACATTCGATGGCGATACGGGAATAGCAGACAGAAATCTCATTAGGGAGGAAGGCAGGATTATCTTTACCAATCCAGACATGCTTCATATTACCATCCTTCCCCAAGAAGAAAAGTGGCGGACCTTTCTCAAGAATCTCAAATACGTTGTCGTTGATGAGATCCACGTCTACAATGGATTGTTTGGATCTCATGTGGCTTTCATCATGCGGCGCTTGAGGAGGATATGTGCGGCGGTGGGAAACCGTCACATTAAATTCATCTCATGCTCAGCTACTGTTGCCAATCCTATGGAACACTTTAAGACGATCTTTGGGATCGAAAACGTCAAGATGACGGACTTTGATGGCTCGCCTTCGGGGAGAAAGGAGTTCCTTTGCTGGAACACGCCCTACAAAGATCCAGGCGATCCGGCAAGTGGTAGGGGCGATACAATGGCTGAAGCGGCCAGGCTATTCTGTCAACTGATACTGCGGGGCGTTCGAGTCATTGCTTTCTGTAGGATAAGGAAGGGATGTGAAGTTCTTGTTGGGGCCATCAAGCACGAGCTTACCAACCTCGAGCGCCCAGAGTGTATGGCTCGCGTAATGGGCTATCGAGGTGGCTACACTCCTCAAGATCGACGGCGCATTGAGAGCGAGATGTTTGAAGGAAAGCTGATGGGCATCATTGCTACCACGGCCCTTGAGCTGGGTGTTGACATTGGTTCTTTAGATGCTGTCATCACAGTCGGCTTTCCCTACACGATAGCAAACCTACGACAGCAGAGTGGAAGAGCCGGTCGTCGAAATAAGGATTCCTTGTCAGTACTAGTTGGAGACTGCTTTCCTACTGATCAATACTACATGAATAATCCGGATGAAATCTTCACCAAACCGAATTGCGAGCTTCAGGTCGATCTGCAGAATATGCTGGTCCTCGAAGGCCACATCCAATGTGCAGCATATGAGATGCCGATACGAGCGGATGAGGATGCCCAGTACTTTGGCAAGAATCTACCAGAAATAGCTGAGGAGAGGATGATGAAGGATGATCTTGGCTTTTATCACTGCAATGACCGCTTCCGTCCAGTGCCATCCAAATTTGTCGCTATTCGAGATACTGAAGAGGATCATTTTGCGATCGTGGATATCAGTCATGGCAAGAATATCGTACTCGAAGAGCTCGAGGCTTCTCGTGCATTCTTCACTCTTTACGATGGCGGCATCTTCCTTCATCAGGGAAATACCTACCTAGTCAAAGAATTCAACCCTGAACGCAAGATAGCTAAAGTAGAGCTCGTCTGTGTAGACTGGACAACTCAACAGCGCGACTTTACTGACATCGATCCCATTGAAACCGAAGCCATACGACGCATTCCCAGCTCTCTATCCCGTGCATTCTACGGCGCCATCAAAATCCAACAAGTCGTCTTCGGGTTCTTCAAGCTCGACAAGAAACGGCGCATCCTCGACGCCGTCCAAGTCGACAACCCGCCAATCATTATCTTTAGCAAAGGAATGTGGCTCGACGTCCCCAAAGCTGCTCTCGAAATTCTCCAATCCAGACGACTCAACGTAGCAGGGGCAATCCACGCCGCCGAGCACGCAATCCTAAGCTTGATGCCCAACTTCGTAGTCTCGATGCCCGGTGACGTCCGTACTGAATGCAAAGTCGGTCTCAAAGAATTCGCGCAAAAAGAAACATCCCGCAAACGGCCCGCACGGCTCACTTTCTATGACGCCAAAGGTGGAGCCAGCGGTTCAGGCATCAGCACCAAAGCATTCGAGTTCATTGATTTGTTGTTGAAGCAAGCGGTTAGGAGGGTAGAGGCTTGCTATTGTCATGAGGGGTGTGTGGAGTGTGTCACAAGCGAGTTGTGCAAACATGCTAATGAGGTTATGAGTAAGGCGGGTAGTGAGGTTATTTTGAAGAGTTTGTTGGGTATGGAGATTGATATTGAGGCGTTGCCGATGGGTCCGGAGGAGGGGAGTCCCGCCGGCATTGAGACGGTGGTTTTGGCGGAGGAGGTTAGGGCGAGGCCGGGCAGTCAGGTAGAAGTTTTGGAGGGGAGGGGGCTTGGGAGGGTGGTGAGGATTAAGGAGGAGCCGAAGGATTGAGTACGCTTGTAGTTTACGATGTAATGATATCTATATAGTAATGTAAACGTTCGATGTCCCGTTCCTAACCTGACTTTTTCCCTGCGTACGGACGTGCTATATGACTATCCCAATGGTCCAATGGCATCAGCTGGCGATGATTTGAAGCCCCATTAATTTTCATTGCCCACATGGATGCACTTTGACAGTATAAATATCGCCAACACTTCAACCACTATAAATAATTAAAACCGCTAAACTCAGTGTATAACATTGTTAGATAAATAGCGCGTTCACCCTAAATATTACTACATATATAGTGCCCGCTCATTAGTTACGATAGTTGAGAATCTTGGCCCAGTGTAGGGCGGAGAAGAGATCCAGCATATATAAATTGATCCCCTGAGATAACCAGGTTGAGCTTTGAGCCTGTGGAGGATTTTCGTAGCCACAAACGAAATGTCAAAAGTAAGCAATATTTCAAGGTAGCGGTTAAGAGTGCGGTGGAAAGTCGTAGTTCTTTACCAAGTTTTGTTTGCTGTCTTATTTGCTACTTTCAAATTCAAGTCTTATGTTCGGGGCACCAGCACAACTGTATTTTTTCCCCTCTTCTTTTTTTGCGCGTGGTGAGTCATATAAACTCTACGAAGAGATTTGTTTATAGTGATGATTTATCCTGTGTCCCTTTTGTTGCCTCCTTCCTTCGAGTCGCTAACTGTCTTGAGTAGGTCCTTTTCCAACATGTCCTTTCTTGTATATCCTCTTCGCAGTTCTTCTATGTGGCGCTTCTTGACGAAGGCGAATATCTTAAGAAAGTATTTCAGGCTTGGGGATCATCGAATGATCGGTATCCTGTCTAATTGAGGGCAGAGTGCTAGACCTCTTTGTTCCGGCTTTATTTTCTTGGTTTAAAAAGCTACTAAAAGTAATAATCTGGCACACTCGGGAATCAATCTTGATCTAAGCGACAAAGAAAACCTCTCATATTTGCTAAATTTTTGGCATCGCGCCCCCTTGATGAATTCAATCACCTGTATGGACTTGTCGACTATATCAATCGCAAAGCTGATACTTCCTTGGAAAAGGTTTGCCAGCTTGATTGAACAATATGTACGAAAGGCTAAAGGAGCCTTGGCTCTCTATCACCGAGGAGATAATTAAAGTAAAGATTTACAGGTGCTTCCTAATAACTCACAGCGCTTCGTTGTGTCCGATCCGTGACTCCTTTCCCACAATCTTTCCATCGGCACCGCCTTCGCTGGACTGCTACTGTTCAAGCTGCAACACAATATCTCCGTCTGGATCGATTATAATATTGGATGACATGATGGTGCAGTATAATAAAGCTCAAGGACATAATATTGAATGTACACCAGGCTACCAACTATCTGAAACCACGAGCAAAGAGGCACAGGTAATCTGAAGAGGTCACGTAATCAAGAGACCAGTGTCTTCCGCTTTTAACCAAAATGGTAAGTCGAGGTTTCCTCCTTCGTAATAGATTTGGTCTTCCAGAGAAGTAAGGCTAGACATGTCGCAAATCGAGAAGGATGCATCAACTCACGTGATTATATACTCAATACTCAATTGAGGCACCCAAGATTAGAAGCGATGCCTCCTCCAACGGCGCATTCTCTGAACACTCGCAAACCGGTTCAGTGTTTGACCCTGCCGAAAATGGAAATGAGCAGAGCATCTTCTCTTGTAGGACTGCATGCACAGACAGGTCGTTCATTTCTTAAAAACCCCAAGAAAATGCTAATTCCCTCTTGATATTGTTTTAGGGTCGGCGATTTGAAGTTTTAAATGTGGCTGAAATAGGCTTATCGGACGTCTCCCTCTCCGCATTAGATACGTGTCGCACCTTATTAACCGGGCAGACGCCAGAAAGGTGTAGGGTGGCCACCTGCAACATCAAATGCATATGGACTTCTAAGGTTATTTTCTCTTCTATCTTTGACCTGTTACTCCCCATTTACTTCAGAATGGGTCTTACTTTTCTACACGTGGCAATTCTGAGTCTAATTGCACTTCTAACGTATTACTTACGGCCACGAAATGGCCGCCCTCTCCCCCCAGGGCCTGCACCACTGCCAATTATTGGTAATATCCACCAAGCACCGAAGGAATATTCTTGGAAGCAATTTCATGAATGGACGAAGCAATACGGATCCATTTTCAAATTGCAGTTTGGCAAAGACACTGTCATTGTCCTTGGCAATTATGAGGCTGCACATGCTTTACTGAACCAGCGAAGTTCGAACTTTAGCTCACGTCCGTTTATGCCAATGGCTGGTGTCAACTTGACAAAGGGAATGCACATACTGTTACGTCCTTACGACGAGTCGTATAAGCTTCATAAGCGTATGGAAGCGCCCGTTCTGAGCATCACGGCATCACGTTTGTATGCACCGATCCAAGACGTGGAAAGCTGCCAGCTTCTCAAGGAACTTTTTGATAGCAATGATTTTGCATTCCAGATGCATCGCTTTTCGGCTAGTGTGGCATATTCTCTAGTTTACGGTTTCCGGATCGCAACAGGGAGGGAGATTGAGCTGAAAAAGGCTCATGAGGTCCAGAAGAATGCTGCAGAAAGCTTAAAACAGGGCGAATGGATTGTGGATGCTGTACCTATCCTCAATCTCCTACCGATATGGCTAGCGCCGTGGAAGAGGCTTGCTGAAGGGTGGTTCAAATTGGAATCTGGTCTGCATAAAAGCAATATGGCGAAGGCGCTTGCAAGTGAGGCTTGGAACTGGACGAAACATCTTGCCGCATCTAAGGAAGCCAAGGAGATGAGTGAGCTGGAATTTGCATATGACTTGGGTGTTCTATCTGACGCTGCACTTGATACAACCGGTCAGACGCTGGAAATTTTTGTCATGGCCGCTGTGAAGCATCCGAAAGCAGTTTCTAAGGCGCAGAAAGAATTGGATTCTGTGGTTGGCCAAAATAGGTTGCCAGAGTGGGATGATATGGACAATATGCCTTTTGTGAATGCCTTCATAAACGAGGTCCTGCGCTGGCGACCAATAATTATTGGCGGCATTCCGCATTCAAACCTTGAGGAGGACACTTACTTCGGGTATCGAATACCAAAAGGTTCTATCGTTATTGCCTCTCACTGGTCCATTCATATGGACGAAAAGGTGTTTGGGGATCCTCAAATTTTCCGTCCAGAGCGATGGATCGAAAACCCCGACTTACCAAACGTATCGTTTGGGTTTGGTCGCAGGGTCTGCACTGGTCAACATATTGCGCGACAATCTCTGTTTTTTGTCATTTCTCGAATTTTATGGGGCTTTAATATTGAGATGGCAGCTGACGGAGCTGGTGTGGTGCCTGATCTAGATGACATGGCCCTGACCGACTTCATCATGATTAGACCAAAACCATTCAAAGTTAGGTTTGTCCCACGATATAAACAGACTAAAGAGATTGTGGAAGAAAAGTGGCGCGAATATTAGCCAGAGTAATTCAAGCTACTGCAAGTTTCGGATTATTATTTGCAACTGATACACAAACCTGGGATGTTACCAGTATGAAAATTGCGGCTAAATAATGGTCTTTATTGATCAAAAGCATCCATTTTCATAGGGAATACTCTGATAGCGGCTGCTCAGGCTGAAGTACCTACGGAGTACCCAAACCATAACCCGGAAATTCCCGCTGTTGCTGAGGTTGAAATACTTATAGAGTTTCCCAGCCATGACTCAGAGGCTTTTAGTACTCTTTCTCTCAGTAGAAGAAGATTGTCTAGCTTTGCCAAGGAGCCTATTGCAGCGAGGCTATAGCGTGATCACAACGACCCAATCTGTTGTGTAACCGTAGAAGTATTAATCCATAAAGTGGTTTATTCTATTAATATATGACACCTAGATTTCCCACACTGGACAAGCAAACGATATGAGGCAGATAAGTCATCTCTCAGACAAGAAATCCTGACGGCCAACTGCATTGCCTGCTTCCTCTCAATAGCTAGATCAATTCCAGAAATTCTAGTCTATGCCACTCTCCGAGATCTTGCAAGGTAATTAATATTGCTCTTCTCCTATACAAAAACTGGTGATGAGGTGTTTTCAAACAGCAGGAAAGAAATGGCGAGGCTGACAGACCTGGTTATGGAGAGGCTGGCGCTCAAATTGAGACTCCTAACAAATTTATGTCCTCGGCTCTAATTGTTAACCCCTGAGAGCAAAGGACACTTTACTATGCTAACATAGGTGTCAAGATGAGTTCCTCGGACTGTAGATATTTCCCATTACATCTCTCTAAAACCCACTAGAGACAACTTATCGTTCGAAAGGAAGATTTAAAGCACTTGATAATCGTGTTAATAAGACCATTCTCCCAGATAGATCACCATTCCGAGCGGATTTCAAACAGGAAACATATTCCACAAAACACTCTTTACGGTAGTCTCTTTCAATCTCCAACAATCCCAGTCCACGTAGAAACCCTGGAGTTTCAAAGGATCGAAGAAACAAATCGAAACGAGAATGAAACTCGTCGTTCTTATAATCGATTTCATATCGTGGGCTGTCCGCGTCCTAGTCGAACTGTGAGAACATATCTGGAGCTAAGACTGATGGGAAGAGTTTGGTATTGTACTCACTCGAACGCTTTCATTTTGAAATTGCTGTTCTGCCTGTTTCTCCCTTGAAATAGATCCACTTCCCTCAGTGAACTGCTTGCTCAGTTGTACTATTAGGTTGGATATAATCTCATCATATCCTTTGGTTTCCCAGAATTTCATCTCATCATTCAGCTGGCCAAGTTTTACAACGCTTGAAATGTCCCAGAATCTATCGTCGCTGAGGCTGTGATCCCTGTTGGCCCCAAAGCAGCAGCATGTATGGACAAGATTTGTCTGGTCGAACTTGACTCGACGTAATACGGACAACGCGTTCGTTTTTGCCTCTACAAATTTCCCGCGATCTTCTAGCAAAGACAGCCATTCAAAAATCCAGCATGGATTGTTAATTCTGCTGTCAAAAAATGCTTGAAGTTCAAAGCTGAGTCTGGATATAGGCAAACACCCATCAGAAGTGCAGGCGCAAGAGCAATTATCTGTCGAAACGACATCGGCACCGTTTCTAAGAAGCATGTCCAAGTACTCCAATATCTTCCTACTCTCTTTCTCTCTTGGTGCCGTTAGTTTTTCAAGGAATTGAGAGAGAACACCATGGCCTTTGTGGTTCTTCAAGTTGATATTGGCCCCTTTTTCGATTAAACGCTGAGCAAGTTCCACATCGAGAAATTTGGTAACCGCAAAGAGTGAGTGCTCGCCTTCTTTGTCTTGCTCATTCAATGCCGTGAAGCCATGCTCAATGATAAGATGTGCATATTGAGGCAGATCAACAACGTGCATCATTGTTCTCCCATCTTCAAATTGAACATTAAAGTTGCGCAACTTTGACACGACACTTATCGTGAATAATTTTGTCCATGTTTTGCCCTCTTCCAAGAATAGAGGAGGCTTTGAAACAGAAATGATCCTGGAGAAGGCTCTCAAAAGAAGTGTTGGATCTCTTGATTCAATAACTCCAACTGCATTCCAGATTAAGAACCAATGGTTCCTTACGGCAGCGTATGTAATGAAATCAAAATTCTCCAAATAATCATGCATGAACAAGTCCGCACCTCGACGGATCAGAATGGAGACGGCTATTGGTCGATTTGTCGCAGCGGCATACATTAGAGGAGTGATGCCATTCTTATCACGGACATCGATATCGTGTCCTGCATCCAGAAGAGCTTTAAGTCTTGAAGGACTGTGAATGGCAATGTGTAGTGGAGTTTGACCAAGAAAGTTGATATTATCCTCCAGGGGGTGAGATTTCTGGATTAGTTTCCTGACAGCTTTCATGGATCCATGCCAGATGGCTTGGTGTAGGGGAGCAGTTCCCCCAAAGCCTGCAAATCATGCTTTAGAATAAGATCAATCTCATATTGAAATAGATTCTTACCTTGATTAGTACGGACGATTGCGCTGAGATATTCAATGAAGAATGGGTCCTGCGGTATCATAGGCATTGAGAATTCTCCTGCTAGATCAACTACGCAAGGCCTGGGCCATGACTCAAATTGTGGAGCCGGGGAATTGTCGAAGTCGTAGCCAATTTCTAGAACATTCTCTAGGACGTGAAGATGACAACCTTCCGAGTTGTGAGAAGCGGAAGCGCACAAAAATCTAGCAATATTATCAGTCACAGCTATTAAGAAGGATAAAATCAGGCATACTCGGAACTTTCCAGACCTAGAGACATTTTGAACTCCTTGATGAAGAGTTGTAGTACTCGTAGTAGGTTGTCGAAGTTGCTTCCGCCCTCACTGACCCATCCCAAGACCTCCATAGCTTTCTGTAATATATTTCAATGTTAGAGAGATGATAACAAAGGGGATAGAAGAGCCAGTGAGAAGAAAAAGGATATCACCTACCTCCAAATATCCGCGTCCACTAGGATTAACTTGGCTACAAAAAGTTGGATCCATTCGGTAAAGTTCTCTGAATTGTGCTTCTGCATCACCCCAACCCAATTCTTCCTCAGAAAGTTTCCAAAGAATCTCAAATCCCGGAGAGGTATACCTAACAACTCTCTGCAATTGTATGGCGGTGCAGAGTGTGAACTTTCCAACCTCTTGGGTTAGATTCACTCCCAGTATTACCGCCCATGGGATTCCAAGTTGAGATAATGCGGCTCGGAACTGAAGGCGATGGCGACGAGCCGTGCATGTTACAGTGTCGCAGTTTTTCAACATATGGGCCAATGGACTGTAATGAATGTACCAGAACCTGCTGCTAATTTGCTTGGTGAAGTGGCAGGAGCAATGACATTGTAACACTGTACATTGAAGGCGCTGCCGTCTTGATCGCCCGAAAGGCTTACTTGAAAAAGTTTCTAGCATTAGCTGGGAATAGTTTTTGTCTACCTCAAGGTTTATTGTGTAGGCTTCAGCTGAAGATGTGATGATTTTACCAAGCTTTTCATCTTTTGGGGTACTTACTGAGAGCATATGCTTCTGCATGAATGCTCTCTGGTGGAAATACTGAATCTTGGATGCCTTAAATCAGCGCTTGAAAAGCATCACTTGGGCCAAAGGTGATGAAGCCCACCCAATAAAATTCAATTGGAGGCCATGTACCGCACTCCTCAACTCGTCGAATTCAATTTTCCACTTTTTCGACTTGAATAGTGTTCGTAATATTCGTGTCTTTGAGCCTCCCGGGGACGTACTAGGAATTCCTGCGATGAGCGTTTCCAGCCTTCTGATCACGTTCTCACAGCCTGCTTGACACCGGCCAAGTGCTGTTGGGACGACCATGAATTCCAATATCTCAGTGTGATCTACCTCAAGGTTGTGCAACTGCTCAGCGATAATTTCAAGATCTTCGATCAGAGTACCGATGTTATCACGAAGTTTTTCTAGATTCTCGCAGCGCTTTCGTAACCTGTCGATCCCATCTGCAAGTTGGATCGCGAGAGATGTCAGCCCTGCACCACTTGCAACGACGGCCAGAACCTCGGCCATGACATGAATTCGAGAATTTATGACTTTAAAAGAGGAAAGGGCGATGTGATAAGTTTGTGGATTGATTGTACAGAATTTATCTGGAATTTTAGGCAGCAGGAAAGAACAAAGATTTCGTGGATGGTAGTTGCCCATAGGCTAAGAATTAACTCCTAAATATTTTCGACCATAGCCTCTAAGATACTGAGGCGGGTAACGGTCTATCTGACAAAACCCAAAATTGAAAATCGCGACAACCTTAATTAATTAAACTAGAACTACTAAGTGCAGATTTACAGAGCGGTTCAATCCACGTGATCAGTACATTACGTGACTAGTTTATCCTATATAACTCTCCTTCTCCAGGCTTTTTCACTCGTATCGATGGACAGGCTGAGACAATTCACGATTCTATTCTCAAGAAAGACGCATTTCAGTGCATCTTTCAAGTTTCATACGGACTAGATCCTTGTGATCCCACTGGGCCTCGCTGAATTTGGATATTTTCTGGTTTGCAATACCAACAGTTTTGCTCTATATTTTAGATGCATACGAGTGTGTATGGGCATTTCCGGAGAACAGCGGTGATAGATACTACACAGAAGAGTCCTTGGGATACAATCATAGATTTATTGCGACTGACAGAAGTTTGGAGGGCAGGTTTTCCACACTTATTTATAGGTAGAAATTGCCAGACTTCTTCCGCTCGTTTTCCCCATCTAGCTAGAGCCAGGGTATTTTTCTAGGAAGGGTGACGGGAATTGGGTCCGGAGGCTGTCATGCCACATCACATCCTTGAGGACTCCCAGAAACCCATGAAACCATGGGAGAAAACCACTCAAAGATGTACTTATGGTCTAATAGACCTCGCCATAAACAATCTCCACGAACAAACAACGAAATATCATGTGCTCTTAATTCTGATTGTGATATTCGATGATTTATTGGTAGAAAAGTCCGAAGCAAACGCTCACTCACCTCCTAATATAGCGGTGAGACTTTTATTCAGCCGATGGAAAATAACAGTAAGATATTCCGCTGCTTAGCAGCTTATACACTTTATTCGCATACCTTGACCATTTTATTGAATGTATCCCATACCAGGTACAAACTCATTTAGTTATATCTGATAAAATCCTAATACTAACCCCAAACCTATATAATTCATATAGAATGTTCTTTTTGGGGGGCTCTTGTCATCTTCCAAATCCCCGACAACCCTAATCCCTCTAATCCTAACTACTACCCCGAATCTAAGGGCCTTTTAACAATATAAATACCTATATAATAAAATATTCGTGCTCTAAATAAAATTATCCGGTAGAAGTTCGATTAAGTCGAGTTTATACCAACTACGCTAATTTTCATACTAGATCTGCTATGCACCGCATTTATTACCTATGTTTCCACAATATTTGATCCGCTTCAATTTGTCGATGACTTCGCGATATTTTCGCTCGCGAGAGGCTTCTCTGCGGTTCTTCAGGATGGTTTGTAATTCCTCATGTTCGACAAGCTTTTTACAAGAAGCCTGACTGGGAATTTACTAATCCCATAAATATCCACTACTACGGCCATCAACCGTTTTGCCGCTAAACAGAACCTTCCAGCGCGCGGACTTCGTTTCGTTTCGTTTCGTTTCGTTTCGTTTCGTTTCGTTTCGTTTCGTTTCGTTTCGTTTCGTTTCGTTATGACCAGGATCTATGCAAGGAAAAACCTCTTGGCTAATGTAAATAAGCGGAACGCTGGGCAAGAGAATTATGTCTCGATGGTGGGAAAAGACTGTCTTTAATTTTGTGAATGGGCTCTCCTGCTGAAATTAGCTTACTAAGAGGGCCTTGAATTCGACGGAATCTTTTAGCTGCGTTGAATTTGAAGGACAGATTCTCGATGCGGATATGGTCAATGCATTTCTTGGCGGGGAGATGGATTTATCAGGATGTCTGAGGTTTTCTGGCCTCATAGTCTTCTATTGCCTTTTTCGTTTCGCCGACAATAACGTAAGACAAAGACTGGTTACAGGTTTCACAGTCTCTGCTTCTTGCGCAGTCCTAGAATCCTGGTAGCAACAAATAGAGCAAAATTACAAATATCCTCGCCTAACTTCGAATTTTTTGCTTAATGTGACAACAAAATAGAAAAGATCAGTGTAAATGGACAAAGACTATATCGCAGCAGCCTTCCCAGGTTTATTTGTAAGAGCAGTAGGAACTAACAACAGAGAATGGTATTACTTTGCTTTTATTTGTCAAAGCTGAAAAGCCGTTGAAAGAGTGGAACATAACTCAATCATGACATCAACTATAAAGCATGTGCTTCTTTGTCGTGGATTTATCTAAGTAGATATAAGCTAGAATGCGCACATTTTTTGTTCCTCGATCTTAGCTTAATCACATAAAAGGGCTGTTGATGAGACTTCCTCGGAATGTTAATAAAGATCGCTAGCTAATAGAAGTAAAAAAAAATCAAACGCGAATGTATACATTATGTACCATCACCGTCCAAGCACATTTCATCTCACCTGTATCCAGGATAGCCTTATTTATATATCTTACAGAGGAATAATAATTGATTTAGAAATTGCGCATTCAAAATTAAATAGCTAAGAGAACGTCGTGTTGACGTTATCGCTAGTGCCCAATTCACTTCTAGGTACTACTCAACATGACTATAACCCTGGCCAACTCGATCTTTCCTCAAACGTAGCACAAAATTTTGCGATTTTGTTTCTTCCCGCAATATCTTATGGCTACATGAAACGCGTATTCGAAGCCAATATAATTTCAGCCCTCCCAAAACCTATTAAACGCCTTTCATTTTTAGGAATCCACTTCCAAACAATAACGCACGATGAAAATCTTGACTTTTATCGTCGTCGACGAATATGGGGAGTATCATATGGAGTTTGCCACTGCGCGTGTTCAGATTATCAGGGTTTTCTCTACTGGGGCGCCAGATACGATGGCTTCACGGGCCAACATGCTGTCAACGGCGCTCAAGACAGGTTTGCTCTGCCCTCTGCATGTTTCTCTGCCAAACATCATCTAACAAAATTCTAGTCACAAACACTGTCATTGCAGAGCTCGGTGGTGACTGCATCAATGCTTTCGAAGAAAAGGTCAACCAATTCGCATACGGTCGGCTTCTGGAGCTTATGCACAGCTGAGCCAAGACCGTTGATTTCCCCTTAAAGTTCAATCATTTCATCTCGGATGTCAATAGAAGCGCCTCTATGGCAAACTCTTATCAATTAAGAGCAACTCCAACATTTCGCAACGGCAAAATCAATGACCGGCACTCTGTATCTAGTACTAGTGTTCAAGTGCAAAAGACCCTAGCCCCTATAACTAGCTACACGAACCCTTGTGCATCAAGATTTGGCAACGCTCAACTGAGTTCAGAATACGGAATGCCATCCACGTCCAGCAGCGTTCGATCTACTCATTCCCATGCCTCGGCACGTCCTGTAGTTGGATCACATCGTCTCAAATCAGCAGATAGTGGCAATCCAAATGTTTTAAAAGAAGCTGCTGATGAGGTCAGTTCAATCCGTCCAGGGTTTGGCGAATCAAACAGACAATCATCTAAATCGATTGTTCCATCTAATGGCAAGAGCCAAGAGACATCACTGGCATGGAAACCTTCGTATCCAATTCAACAAAAGGCAAATCTCTCGCTGTTCCTCTCCACAATATTAACACCCCAATGCCTAGAGACTTCCGCTCGTCCGACATGGCAATCGCGCAGAGCGGTCTTGCGGATCTGTTGCACTCTGGCTCTCCGGGCTGCATGAGATATAGCGACACATTTGTGACCAGATCTTTTCGGGACGAAGTTCGTGGCCTAGGTGACAGTGATAATACGGCTCTTTTTGTCACCTGCATACCACCCTTCATTACAGCAGCAGGTATACTTGATAAGATAACAACAGGCAAAGTTGTCAGCCTGAATATTGCACCGCCGACCGCAATTATACCTTTTCAAACTGCGACCGTTGTCTTCAACAAGACAGCGGCTGCAAAAAGATTCTTTGATCGAATTAAGAGTGGTGCAGGAGTTTCGCTGGACGGTCGTCGACTTAAGGTTGTTTATAGCAAGTATGGCTTTCGTGGGAACAGATTTGACTACATGAGTCGGGTTATAGATATCGAGGGCCCAGAAGAACTCATGACAGTAGATTTTTGGAAGACATGGTTTGAGACTCTTTGCTATGTCGAATACGAGTCTATCCGTTATATGGAAATGGATCGTCCTTCTCCCGGCCGAAAGAGTATGGAATTCCGCTTTGTACGTATTGATTGACAAGCTCAACCGCTACTTCAAGCCATCAAAAAGACTCCGGAATTTGATGGGGTTATCAAGGCTCGATATGGGCTTGATCCTTGCGATACTATGAATCTTGGATGAGGATTGGAAGGAAACTCAAGTTATTGGTGGATAGTTATTCAGAGTTCGCAGTGATTTCGACCAACATATATCGCAATACTGGACTTTGATTTCGAATTGTGACAAAGAATCTTGAATTTAGCCATGATGAGCTTCGAGATTGATTCTTAGAGGGGCCCTGGATTATCATTCTGGAAGTGGATGCACAGCACATCACCGGGCTATAGATATGTATATATAGAGCATGGTATTAAACACAGTGCTTATTAGTCATCTCATACTTGACCTCGTAAATACAATATAAGAAAAGCCTATCTAAGCTCAGTAGAGTATGGATGCCATGTCCTGGCGGCTGCATGTTGTTTCGATGAAACTCAACAAGCCAGCCCAGTTATCAGACGGTTGATAATGAGACCGTTGTGAATAAAAGACTACCCATTATTTTATGAAATTAGATGCTATAAAATGATAGCACCCTAGCAATTCACCTTGGCGCGGAAGCGTCGCGGAATATACTAGGAGCTAGCCTCGTTAGGCGGCAAGCGATATTCATATACCTGGGAAACGCCCATTTCCCACTTTGTTCTTGCAACATTTACTTTGCACAATCTACATCAAAGTTAGGACTGTGGATTAACTTAACTTACGATAGTCCTCTTGTCCCCATTTGTCATAGAGGATCGTATTGTACTTCAATTGCAACTCACCGTCTCTGCAAATATCATGGCACCTTCCACTATGGATAGTGCTCGGCAGAGCACACCTCTTGGCATGGAGCATATCCGCAAGGAGGATCCTAACTGTAAGTCAGCTACTCAAACCAAAGAAGATATGATTGACAAGGAGTAGGGAACATTCTCGTTACACTTAATGCCAATTATGCGAAGGCTCACCCAAATAGTCCAAGAAGAAAGATCCCCTTTACATCTGGTGAGTGACTTCAAATATCCCATGATAAAACGCAGTATTGATATGGAACAGAATACAGCGAAAAATTTTATGCTCCGGCAATACTCTCTTGCAGCGACAAGTCTGCACCGGATCACAACGGTGACCCGGAGAGCGATGGTAAGTCATTTAATCGGAGCTACTGAGTAGAGGTTCCTAATGTTTTCTATAGGTTCCAAACCACATATAGATGCTCCTATGTTTTTCGAACAATTACATGCCAGACACGCCCATGATAAGGCATTCGCTTCGCAAGATTGTTCATCAGATAATCGACTTCCCCTCGAAAATTTTCTCAGTACGGGCGGCTCAATACCCCAGGATACAGGCGCATTTCCTTTTCAATACTCCGCCCCAGCTCCGTATGTTTATGGATTTCATGGCGGTACTCCTACATACCCCACTCCCGAATACAGTCAAATGTTCCCATTGGGGCAAGTCAGCCACATCTTGAACCAAAGTGTGAGCACTTATGCTAGCGTGGGATTTAACGGATACTATGGATCTAGCGGCTCGTTTGTTTATGAGCCTCATTATTCTCAAGCTCCTTTCATGGGACTACCCGCATTTCAAGGTTCATTGATCTGCAGCTATGAGAACAACCCCCAGAATGTTTATACCTGCTCTACCTACAATGATCAGCACCAGCTTTCAGCTCCTACCCATGCTGAAGGGTTGCTCGAGATGGGAATTCAAGGGTTGGCAATTGAAGGCTCTGTATCTGCCCCAATGAAGAAGGCTCTTGTGTCAATAGGTCCACCTTTCAGACCTTCTCGTGCATTAACGGATGAGCCTCGTCAAGTCGCACCAGAGGTTTTCCAGCAAATTGCGGAACTTGGGCTCGATATTAATCCCAACTATCAAGGAGAGATTGACCTTGAGAACGCTACCCTTCCCGAACATCTTAACTGCTGCATCTTCATCAAAGACATTCCGGCCTACGCTGGGTTGAAGGAAGTTCTTAGTTCGATTTTTGAAGGAAAGATTTTCACCTCAAAGCTATATCCACCCGTCAAAGGCCAATTTGACACGTGTGCTGCTAAGATAGCCTTTACCACGCGCGAGGCCGCAGAGGCTCTCTTTTACCGAGCTAATTACGGCATCTTCGGTATGAGAGTTTTCGGGAAGAGGGTTACAGTGAAGTGGAATCGGGACAAGTCTCGTGCTGTTGAATATTCTCAGAGTCGCCAGTCTCGAGTTGTCCGAATTTGGGGGCCTCGAACATTCCCAACAGATGAAGTTGTCAAGTTCTTTCATGAAAATATTGCGTTTGAGCTGGTTGATCGGAGAGAATGGGTGGTCGCTGGAGATATGAAAGTACTTGAGTTGCACTTTCCTTCGATTCTTGGGCAGAGTCGCGCTGCAATGAAGTGCTTCTTGGAGTACAAGAAAATCATGGACCAAAATGATCGATTCGCCATCTGTTATGCGCCCGACCCATGCAATAGGGACAATCACCCTGATCGATACCTCGAGTATCGTCGTTAGATACCAGGCTGTAGATCAACGTTTTTCTCCCTTCGCCTTAGCCGACTTGTATAGGGATCGATCTTGAAGACGATAAAACAACTTGCTTTTCAATCAAGAAAATGCAATAATGGATTCAGATAGCAATGTGTGGGGGGAATTACTTTGAGGAAGCGTTCTGGCTATTTCCCCCCCTCCTTTTCCGGCTTGTCGACAAAGCTTTTACTTTTAACCTTTCAACTTCGGTGCTGAATTTAGGTGAAGTGCATCTAGCACTACCTCAGATTCATTGAGCTTCGTGTACTATAGGATCAGGTTCTCCTCCGCATTTCCTAGGAAAGCCACAAAACATCAAACAAAACCATTATTTCGTGCAGACCTAGTGAATTAATTACGACCTTAAACAGAATTTCTCCTAACATAGTTGCTATTGGCCAGGTCTGAATGATATTCGGCATCACATACTTCTTTAGTATTCTCTTGAATTTCCCATTATTGACTGAATGGATAGCCTGATAAGTAGAACTCTCAGGGAATTTCCCGGGAATGTTAAAGGAGAGTCTCCTGGCCAACTCGATTTGTGTTTGAATTACTGTATAAAGAATCCGAATCCGAATCTCCCAACAAATTTGTTATATTCATATGAAGCTCCATTATATCCTTCTACTTGTACCCCCCAGTAGTGGGTGAGCCTTTAGGGTTTTTTTTTCATAAGCTGATGCAGTCGCCCTTAAATCCTATAATAGTAATTTTTAATATATAGAAGATGATAACAATGCCGAAAGTCTCAATTAATTATCATATGTAACAAGGCCTATGTCCGTTGACACTCCAATTGAAGATTCGCAGAACTAAATAATGTGATACTTTCTTATATTCTAGATTTAATAGCTCATTCAAAGCGTTGACTCTAGCTAGGTATCCTTAAGGATGGATTCGGTAATAGCGAATCGAGTGCCAGCCACAACGTATAGAGGACAAATTTCTAGGCGTAGATCTGAGGTTTCAGACTAAGCGCCAGTAGGTAGAAGCAAAACTCTTCCAGAAGGCCTGATCGGTGTGTAATTTCCGATAGCTTTGCATTCACCACAATTCCAAAATCGCAGTCCAAGTGTCAGTAAAGTTAGAATTCAGGGGGGAGCTTCGCTTAATTTTTAGCCCATGGTCACGTGCTAGTAGCAATAATCCTATCGCCCAATTGTGTAAACTTTCGTAAACTTTCCATTTACCTTCCAATATCCCGCTAAGAACCCTCTTCGATCCATCAAATTAATCAAGAAAATTTGCATTCAACCATAAACCACCCGCAATCTCCATCCTCCAACTCAACTTCAATCCTCGCATCCCATCCTCTTGCAATGGCCACGCCGACCGCCCCTGAATCAATCATAGAAACCATTAACACAGTGCGCGCCTACCACTATGTCGAAGCAGCTGCACTCGGGTCTCCGAAAGCCAAACAGCGAACGGAGAGCCCTGACAGTATGTCCTAAACCAGAGATCCGAAGACATGAAATGACTGCTGATCCAGATAGTTCTCGACAGGTTTTTCAATGTATGGTGCGGGAAAGATGTCAATCGCGCCGCACATCGAGAGTTGTTTGATATACCTACCTTACTCTCCGCTAGCGCAAGCAAGAATACCTCGAAACCTCCCCCGAAAACTACGTCGAAAGACACGTCGAGAGTTAAGGATAGCGTTCTAGGAGCACGGACTCCTCGTTCTTACTCCGCGTTAGTTGTGGTGCCAAGACCTTGATATTTTTCAGAACGGAGAGGACGGTATGACATATTGCGATTGGTGGCGAAGTACGAATTCCTCAATTATTCTGGATAAAGACCATAGTGTTGGAGTAGTAACGCGCTGCTCAATAGATCGAGCAGGAATGTGTAGAAGAACCTCAGGATTAGCCAGCGGTTTTACTGCTTTGGATAGCATTCCAAAGTGTAGGAACTTTGGTACGAATGTCGGAATACAACTTCTAGGGAAACCCCCTCAGCAGAGGCATATGTGCCCAAACTTGATTTTCTTGTTCGTATTTTCTTTTTGAGCGGGGCTCGGGATACGAGGGAAGACTAGGAGTATCTTTGGCATGCAACTATTTGCTACTTCTAGCTATCCAATCATAGCATATATACTAGAACAGACAATTCTAGGTCCTGTAGGATGTTGCATCCGGCAGGTGTTTTCGAGGGTAATTGGATAAGCATAATCAAGTCCCCTTTCAATTTTCCACTGCTTACGCGTGATATAAATGACTCCATAACGCCTATGATCCAACCTCTCGAGGATCTAGTTTAGAAGTACCTCTAAATCACTCACACAGCAGAGCGAGACCAATTTGAAAATGGGAGCTGGCTTCTCCTCATCACACAACATTCCTAGAACCATTATTAATAGCTCAATGGAATCCAGATTACCCTTGTAAATTTCAACAACTATTCAACCCATAAGTACCTCCATAACCCCTAAGTAGCCCGCAGAGCCGCCCTTAAAACGAGGGCTTGCCCTGAGGATGAATCCTCATCATGTGCCCTTACTCAGCTGGATTTCCCTTGGAGGACTGTTCACTTTAAACAGGATGGTGCATAAGGGCATAAATACGCACTCCAAAACTCTTCACTTATTCCAATTCCATCCTCAATCCACAACTGCAACTGACTTCGCAGCCCTACAACAACTCTCAAATCCAGGGGCCAGTCTTGGCGAAAAATATCATATCACGTGATATAGTTTCTGCGAACCTTTCCTAGGGCATTCACCTCAATACCATGATTCACGAAAATGTGAATCGTTGTCTCCGCTCTTTCTAAACCGTCTTCCATACTCAATCCTGAAGCGTAGCTCAGCCCATCAGTGGGATGTCCAACAATCTTCGACTCAATCTAGCACTTCTCACCTGCGCGACTAATTCATTTTCTTTAATCGCATGATATCTTCGATTGCAAGCCTGTGTTCACTTATTTCGACTTATTTTCCTTGTCTAGAGGTAGATTCTGAAAGTCAGGGACACGTATCAAAGATGGCGAAAGGAAACATGGGGAGGGAAGACTATGGTGATCCTGGTATGTTCCAGCTTGTTCTTATACCCTTTGTGGCCAGCATCATTGACTCGCTCATAGTTGGACTGTATCCAATATCGAGCAAGTATAATCTTGCTACATCGAATATATCGGAGGGTGCAGTACACTATACGTCTGATTACAATCAACCTAGTATGTTTCACCTTGTTTGTTTCCCCTTTTTATCACCAGAAGGACTGATTCGTACATAGTTGGACCGTATGCGACATCGAAGATCCCTCAAATTACACTCCCAGGTATCCGAGGAGAGAGTGACTTGGACTATACGTCCGAGTACGCATTCAAATATCCATCCAACTATACAAACCATAACCTCAAGCGTAACTTTGACGGCGAGATCAAGAATCCTTCCTCGGATACCTCTCCCTTAGCCCCGACTAGCAAGACTACTTCCCCAGGAAAGATCAACATCAAACTTCGACTCTCTCCTCCCACCTTCTCGACCATCACTCCATCCTCCAGCTCATCGACCAACAACTTCAAATCCGGAACTGACATGACCTCCGTCACCACCCCAAACTACCGCAGCGACGATTTTCCGCCCCCTCGCTACAACATGAACCATCCCCCAAATTGGACCGCCTTCCGAAATGTTGACTGGAATCCTCCCACCCGCTCCGAATCTTTCTACGAACGTTTCGAAATGCTCGCACCCGACGAGACGCATCCCGCCCGAGCAATCAACCCAGTTACCCATCCCGATCTTGATTTCCCCCCAACCTCATCACCACCCACGCTCTCCCCCTCCACGCCCCTCAGCTCCGACCCGGACTCCCAAGAACTTCGCGATTACTTCCTTGCAAACCCCAACCGTCGCTGTATCTGCTTCACCAAGTCCTGCAATCGCGACGCAGAGAATTGTGCGGTGTGGATGACGAATATCCCATCCAATATCAAACCTTCCGAAATTATCAAGAAAATTGACACCGGGAGTATATGCTGTGTGCATATCGATCCACCCGAGAATCCATACGATGTTTTCGCAGCGAAAGTAGTGTTTATGAAGGCTGAAGGCGCGAGGGGTTTGCTTGCTAAGGCGGGCAGTGGGGAGGGTTTCTACATGCGAAGGATGAGGGTTGAGGTGGAGTATTGTGCTATTGGTTGTAAAGCGCTTGCTCGTGGTAAGTCTCGAGTGCTGCGTATCCAGGGCCCGAGGTACATGATGACGCGCGAGTACTGGATTGAGTTCTTCGGTCAGTTTTGCAATGTGGAGTTGGAGAATGTGGTTAGGAGTGCGTGTGTTGGGACAGTGGCGGAGAGGAAGGGGAAAAAAGCTTTGGAGTTCCATTTTGTGTCTATTTGTGGACAGGCTGAGATTTGTTATTTGGCGGTTTTGGGGCATAACAATTTGTGTTCGGGGTGGAACATGGTTGATGTTGCTTTTGTGGAGGATCCCTGTGAGCGGAGATCTAGTTGAGTGGAAGGGGGATGAGGGGCGGTGTGTGTATTGGGATTTGCTGGATTATTCAACAACAGATTTGGAGTTGGGGCCGATATTTTGAGCTTCTTCACACATCATAGCGGCAAAGATATGCTCGATGGTAGGGGGGTAGAGCGATCGAGCGAGATTGAGCTGCAGGTTGAGGAGTCTTGGCGTATAGAAAGCAAACAGAATCTTCTATCACTTGGTATGCTAATGCCGATTATGATGTCCATGTTTGTTGATTGAGACAGAAAGCAAGGATAATGAAAATAGTGAATAGCAAGCAAAGTGATCTTTGATATGAATGACAGTAAGTTGGAATTCTTTAAGCAGATAACTAAAGGAAGTCTGGGGTTGAGGAGTCAGATGACGCAAATGATGTATTAAATTTATGATTAGCTTCAATCTTAGAATTAACAGAAGAAATTGAACTAACTAATTATACGCCAAAGAACACTCAGTCATCTCCATCATCAGATAGAGAAAGGAGAGAAAACGATGCGGAAGCTCATGTCGTTGGATGCAGAGAACCTACAAAAAGGACCGAGCAATGCTGATACTTGTACCTTTCTCTAGTATTGATACCATTGAGGATTAAGATAAATAGATTTGCTTTGTATCGGGATCTGGAAAAAAATTATAAGGGAGGATACTTATGAATAAAGAGACGATAGAGCATACGGATCGTAAGGTTTTGAGATGATGAGGTGAAACAAACCTGTTGTTAGCAGGGGGGTTTCTTTTTGCCTTATCTTTGGAGGTCAAAATAACTGGATTTTGGAAATCTCGATAAATAAATATTTAAGATATATAAAAGTCATATATCAAAGTCTCTTCCGCCGGTATGATACTAGCTGAGAAGGAATAGTTATTCTGAGAGATTTTTGTTAACCCGGATAAACGTGGCCTCCGAGCTCTAGAGCTCGGAGCTGACTAATCAATCTTAGTCGCTGCATGTACCCGCTTTTTCAATAGGAGCAATGCAGATTTCCGCTCATAGAATCTTATCATCCATTCTGTTGAGAAAGTCAGCGATATGTAATCAGGCGCGGTCGCTCTAATCATACCGTGACTTGCCATCTCGATCCGGTAACTTTAGACTGACTTTAATCGCATCGTAAGGGTTCCTTACACAATATCTTGAGTTCCTCTACCTCAAATTCACGCTCGAAATACGGATTGTTTCATATCTAAGCATCTCTCCATGCTCAACTCTATACTAAAAAACCCAAAACACCAATCACCGCAGTTACGGGGGGGACGCACCAGGCGCTCCTGTGGAACGAGCGATACTGGGCTGAGGGCAAGAGAGAAGGTTGGGAATGTTCGGCGGTAGCTGGTTGAGAGAAGCAGGAAATGATGGAAATGATGAAGAAGGCAGGTAGCATTTCGCACTTCTGCTGCTGATTGTTACTGACCGCCCCCACCGTCGCTTTCATCTACGCCCAATCGAGTTCCAACTAAGATGTTGATGCCAAAGGAAGCACCGGCTCCGAGTCTGCCAGCGAGTCACTTGGTCCGAAGCTCCTGAACGCTTGAGAGGCATCGGCGTACTTTGCAGTGGTGACGGCGGATCTCTTTCCCCCGAAGATACTGTACAAGTGTATGTATAGTTGTTTGGTATAGTTGTTTAGATTTGGAATTGGAATATGGAGGCAGCAATCTAAGGGTTGGTTATTTGTCTGCACTTTTTCAAAAATGTTTATCTCCTCGGCGTGGGAAGATTTTGGAAACAAAAAAACCCTCTCCAAAGCCTTGAAAGGAGCGATTTGGAGGACCTGAAGCAAGAATATATATTACGAGTATTCCTTGGCGAGAGCAGGGGACGAAGTGACAACATCGACTCACCTGATAAAACTTCCAGGTGTCTAAGCAACATCGCTGTGTAGATAACTGTCCGAGGAGGCTTCCATTTCATTATGGAAGCTCCAGGTGTGATGACTGTATTCCCTCGAAGAGTATCCCGCCACTTTAGAATGGTGAGGCCACGTCTGTCTCAGAAATCCCAGTCTAATACTGGCAAGAGAGGCGAGAACTTAGGTGTCAGCCCTGTGGGGAGGTAAGAATCCCAGTGTCGCGCTCGTTCTTCGCTTAGCTTATTCCTCGAGCTTTAAAAGCTTTGTGCTCCTCCGAAGCGGAATAGAACCATCATACATTTCACCAACATCTAAAGCTTGCATCATACCAACAAGATCATTACGAACAAGAAATCTTTGCTTTCAAGATGTCGCGACGTCTTCCTCCGGACAATATGAGTCTACCAGCCAACCAATATTCGGAAGGAAAGTCGGCAAAGGAGCCCGTTGCCCAGCAAATCCAACCCCAAAGGCAGTATACTAGGAACGACAAACATCGCCCATATCCTAATCAAGCCCCCGTTGTGATGACAAACCATCGACCAAGCACGACAGCGGCTGTTGGAGGTATGAACGCTGTGCCGAAGATAGGTGGCGTCCCAGGCCCGGCGAACTCTCATTTGGTGCAGGGAGTTTTTGGGGTGATGGATGATGAAGTTGGTGAACAAGATGTTCAATGTAAGTCATCATCTTCTCATATGTCATTTCAAAGAGACAGACCATTAATGTCCACAGACTTCCAGAATAATCTCGAGTCCACTCCTAGAACTCTGGCAAAGGATTCAAACAAAAGAATGGAAGGATGCATGCCTTCATTCTCTTTAAATAGAAAAGATGCAGATAATACTGGTTCTGCTTCTTTGATCACTCCCCCACGACCCATCGACCCGAATCCATTTGACCTTGGCAGCCTATCAAGATCTTTCCATGGTGTCGTAGGTTCTAGTAGTTCATCTGAAAAACGGTCAAATGGTTTGTATACCACTAATATCTGGCAACAAAGAACTGACTGAGTTATCAGGCATGTTGCGCACTCCAGAGTCGCTCTGGAACGTAACTCCTTCGAAAGTGAAACCGGAGCGTAAGACGCAGATCTTGGGGCTCAGGAACTGGCGTGGCGATGCCACACCCGATCTACAAACCCCATTTCCGGAGACGAAAGTCGACCATTTCGCTCCTGGGCTTGATGTGAAACACTATGTACCAGGCATTCCTGTGCATGCTCAGCAAGTTGCGGAAGTCATCGGACAACGACGAACTCAAGTTGAAGAGCGGTATGGACCAGGAGCCATCGAACCTTTTAGGCCTTCGCACAGCGTCCTCGAGAAACTGGGAATGATGCCAGGTCTGCGAGCTATCCGAGAAAATGATTTGTCCGCAGGCGGCTACAGCAGCTCTAATAATTACCTTGGAGACATCACCATTTCAAGCAACAGAAGCGCCGAAATCCCTGAAAATGAGAACTGTTCTCTTTGGATTATTGGACTCCCGGCTCTGGTAACACATAAGACTCTCTTGGGAGCAATCCGAGGTGTGGGAAAGATATTCGCGGCAGTTATCAGTCCACCTAACGGCATTCACTACACCTCGGCGGCAAAGATCGTATTCTTCGAAAGAAGTCAGGCAGAGACACTTCGCGAGCTCATCTTGCAAGGGCGTTTCTATGTGATGGGTCACCAAGTCACTGACGTTCGTTGGAACAATATTAAATCCGCGCGATTTCCTCGATCGGAGCAATCCCGTGCTATTCGAATTACAGGCGCTGAAAACTTGGGAATTGTGCCTTGTGAAATTCCCGGAAGAGTATCTCATGAATGGCGCTTTGGCTCCCTTCGCTGCCAAGCTGCATCTGCCAAGACAGCAATCGAGCGCGAGTTGTCGGATTCCTATGATGTCGAATGGGTTAGAGATCCCTGCGAGTAAACTTGGGATGGGAGGTGCTTGTTAAAGACGCTGGTAAATATGCGATGAGCATATGAGCAGTATACCGCGATTGTATCACACCTATCGTCGTCTTCAGTGTGGTGGGTGGGTTTGACTGCGGGCAGGAGCAGGCGTTTAACTATTGACAGAGCAAAAGGCGCTACTGGGCAATTTCCATAATTTGCGTTTGCGACCGGTAGGATGGGTCCGCTGAGCAAAACATTCTCAGGGCGTTTGCCATTTCTGGGTGTCTTGTATTTTCTATATTGATGAGTCACAAGCACGACTGGGGCAGGCGTTTTCCAGAGAGCTTCTACTTTTGGATCAACTTTGAACAAGTAGTAAGCACATTTGTATACAGAACAATGAATTGATTTCATTTCACAACAGTCGAACAGTGAATTTGTTCTCTTCCATTTGAGTTGTGCAAGTCGGGCCATTTTCTCAGAATACTCGTTGTTTGACCGCTAGTGTGCAGACACTGCAGAGAGTCCCCTCATACTTGCCGTCCTCACTTGATGGTCTTCATGTTGTATCAGATTTAAAACAATCACTCACATACTCACCAGTCCCAATAATGTACGGAGCAGATGAGAAGATTTCACGTAGAGTAGAGAAACGAGAATTTGAGGTGCGAATAAAGTTTGGCTTACCTTGGCGCACTAGTCCTAAAATGATTACTTTGAAGAGGAGCAACTACACAGGTGCAAAAGAAGACAAGCAGTGCTCAAATCCAAGGCTTAGCATAATCCTTCAAGCTTTTCAATTCTATGACCCTATCTACAACTTCGCCCTTTCCCCACCCTCCCTAACCACCACTCCCCTCTTCCCACCCCTCTCTAAATTCCGCAAAACCCTCCTCAAAAGCTTCCCACTCGCACTCTTCGGAATCTCCCCAATGAATTCCACCTCCTTCAGCCACTTATGTCTAACCTTCTTCTCCTTCACATACGCCAACAGTCCCCTCCCTAGTTCCTCCTCCCCCGGCGCACCATCCTTCCTAACCACATACGCCTTAGGCTTCTCACCACTATACTCATCTTTAATACCTAACACCGCCACATCCTCCACGTGCGGGTGCCCTAACAAAAGATCTTCGAGTTCTGCGGGAGCCGTAGCGATGCCTTTAACTTTGATCATTTCTTTCAGGCGGTCTGTAATGGTTACTAGGCCTTCTTCATCAATGACTGCTTGGTCGCCCGTCCTCAACCATTCTCCGTCAACAAAAGTGTCCCTTGTTGCGGCCTCGTTGTTCAGATAACCCATTGTTATCTGTGGGCCGCGTGCTAATAACTCGCCTGGTTCGCCGATACCGAGCTCTTTCCCTTGTTCGTTGATGATCTTGATTTCTGTCGATGCGACGATGGTCCCGACGGTATGCGCGTTTTTGTATGCGAATTTCTCGGGTGGATGGGCTGTTATGCAGGAACATGACTCGGTCATCCCGTAGCCTTGCTTGAAACCTGTTTGGGGGAATTTGCTTTCTAGCAACTTTAGTATTTCTTCACTGATTGGCGCCGCACCGCTGGAGAACCGACTCAGATGGGATAAGTCGTAGTTGTTGACGATCGGATCGCGAACCATTCGTATAAGGATTGGAGGCACGAGGAGGAGTTCTTTTATTTGGTATTGGACGACAACATCGAGCATTTCTTTCATGGTGAAGGAGGGGAGCATGTAGACCTCTGCGTTGAGGAGAATGGGGAGATGGAGGACGTGTACGAGGCCTGTGATGTGGAAGGCGGGAAGGACGGCGAGGACTTTTTTGTAGGTGGAGGGGGTGATTTGTTGGATTTGAAGGCATTGGGCTATCACGTTCTGGTGGGATATCATGACCTGGCCAAATCAGCTTCTTGAGTCCCCCTCCCTAGGAAGTGGATATGCAAACCGCTTTAGGCAACCCAGTAGTCCCACTACTAAAACTCAAAAAGCCACAAAGCTCCCCATTAGTCTTTCCCTCCTCAATCTGATATGGCGGTACCTGTCCTTCCTCCCCATAGTATTTCCCAATTTCAATCAAATCCTGCACATTCTTATAACCCTCCAGCGTCCCCTCTAACATAAAGACGTGATCCTTCCTCAACCCCGCTTTCTCTGCTGCGGCAATCGCAACATCCATACTTCCCGGAACAGTCATCAGGAACTTCGCATTCGCTTTCTGTAACGCGTATGTCATCTCCTCTACATTATATGCAGGCGATGCTCCGGATACAACCCCTGCGACGCGAGTTGTGGCGTGCATAGCAACGGGATACCATATGTTATTTGGGGAGAACAGGGCGACGGTATCACCGGGACGGAGCCCATAGTTTTTCACGAGTGCTGTTGAGAGGTGGGTTGTGTGCGCTTTCATTTCCGCGTACGAAACGCGCTCCTTGGTCTTCGCATTGGTGAACCCGGCAATTGAAGAGAGGGTTTGGTTCTGCAGTGGGGAGGATGGGGAGTCGAAGAGCCATTGCCAGGTTGTGATGTTTCGGGGGACTGAGACCTTTCAGTACTTGTTCGTTCAATTGAGGGGTGGGAGACTTACCCTTGATATCTGGCTGTGTGCTTCTGAAGGGCATCGTGACAACGAATGGAAAATTGACAAATGGGAAATATAACTTAAGGAAAGATGGGAAACAAGAATGAGAAAAGCGAAATAAGAACCAAGGAAAAACTTACCCTTCAAGCTGCCGTGCCGCCAGCTGTGTGCACTGTGGTGTCAACTGTTCCGATTCAGTACAAGCAATGGTGGGGGTTGACGATCCAGAATGCGGGGTCGGCAATGGCAGGAAGTTTTCCCGAGGCCGCTGCTTTTGTTACTGCCTCTCAAGAGAAGCTTATTCATATCTTTAATTTTTAAATTTCATAATTAACTTTAGTTTTTTTTTTTGATTAATCTTGTATTTGAAATATATATATAACGTTTATTTTTTTATTTTTTTAAGAGAATTAAATGTATAGACTGATTTCGATCGTTTAATTCTTCTTTAAGAAAACGTGACTTAATAATCATGCTTTTCTTTTGTGTTTTCAAAGCGCCTGAATCTGCGTCCAATATCAACAGTTAATTTCCATTAGCCAATAGTTACTAAAATGATGGGTGTATGGAGAATATGATTTTGCTTAACATATATCATTCATCTAGGGATTACAATGACTAGAACTAGAGCAAAGGGGATCTGTGACCGCGTTGTACTCTTTCCTCTTGCTGCCTTTGCTGGGGTTAGCTGCCGCTTTTGCGTCCACGGCGAGCGGCAAGCGACTTGGACTGGGAGCAAATTCAACTTTTGATTCTGGAGCAGCCTTTTATAATTGCAAAGAGTCTTGCTGGAGGCTCCCCGTATACGTAGAGACACGTCCGCTCGTGATTGAGTTGACCGATATTAAGCTTGCTCCTCTGGGGAATTTTAAGATTGCTCAGTCACAAAGTATCCAGGCGCACCAGCAGCTGATTGGATTGCAGACTGCTTGGTTGAGATATTATAATGCCAGTTGTGGGAAGATTAGAGGAAGGAGCTACGTTTGAAAACTTAGTGTTTACGAAGATGCATTGGCTATACGTGGAAGCCATTTCATAGGAATATCATCTGAGAACGCTCGACAAGTTTCTTCTCGCTGTGGCGTACATATATTGGTGGTAGTCTGGGGGAAGCGATGGTAGCAAAATTTCATGTAGGAAATAAGAAATGTACAGTACTTGATTGAGTTTCACATAAATGGCACTCGAGGAAGAGACCCATAGCATAGGAAAGACCTTCGGAGCCTCGGAGTAGCAGTATATAAGCTACTAAAACCGCTAACATTTAACTACAGGACTCATCGCCGAAAATGCCTTTCAGCTTACGGTAGAAAGCCAATCTGCAATTTCACCTCCAATTTTATGGCAGTGATCCTCCTCTAAGTAGTGCAGATCTTCTCCAACAAGGACACCTTTTATATTCTTCATTGTCTCCAAACACCACTTAGCTTTCTCCTCAGTCACAATCTTTCCAGGCTTTGCCCAGAATAAAAGCTTCGGTACATCATTTTCAAGCAACCAAGCAGTATATCTTTCCACAATCTCCAACACATCTGCTGGATGCCCCTCAATCGGAATTTCATTGGGAAACTGATACACCGGTTGGCGGGCCGATTTTTCGAGGAATGGAGCTTGATAGTGGTAAAGTTCGACCTTGGTCAGAGGGCGAAGCGTGCCTAGAGGGAAGAATTTTTCAATAAAAATATTCTTCTCCATAATAAGCGCTCTGCCTTCAGGATCGCGAAGTTTTTTGAATATCGTTCGAGCTGGCCCACGGATATCGTCCCAAGTCGGATATGGTTGCAAGAACTCGGAGAAGGCAAGGCCGACGATGCGGTCTTGGTTCAGATAAGCCCAGTCGAAACTTAGTGCAGTACCCCAATCCTGAGCCACTAGGATTATTTTGCCAGTCGGGAGGACGGCGGATATGAAAGCTTCCAGATACTTGACGTGGTCGACGAAACGGTATGCAATGTCAGGCTTTCCTGACTGGCCGAAGCCAATGAGGTCCGGGGCAATGCATCGAACTTCAGGACTGACGTGTGGAATGACGTTGCGCCAGAAGTAGGAGGCGGCGGGATTGCCGTGAAGGAAAAGAGCGATCTCCTTGCGATTTTTTGTCGGGCTGCCCGTGTCGACGTAGGTCATATGTGACCCGAGAACTTCAACACGTTGGAGTGTGAAAGGGAAGTCAGAAGAGACGTTTGATTCAAAAGCTTGTCACCAATCTCCGATGGGCCAACCCCGGCAGTCGCTTTTACAGAACCGGGGACTTGGTTCGAGCCAATGAGGATGACTCTCTGTCCTATATTCGAAGACGAGACCATCAAGTCAAGTTTTGTGGCATTCGAATCGAGCTAGCAGGAATAGAGTTCGAAAATTATCTCTGCCTGGCTTGGGTTCCTCCAGGATGTGTGCGTCGAAGCTATGGATCTCCAAGGTAAACAGACGTTGATCGCTTTTTGCACGGCGGCCGAGACAGATAAACAAGACCAATGGCAAAGTAGTGTCGGAACTGTCGTTGAGAAACTCCGCACCTTGCTGCCTTTGTATATGATCCCGGCCATCTTCGTGCCTCTTGATACACTTCCAACCACTATTACAGGCAAACGAGACTGGAAGCAGCTGCGACATATTGCTACTGAAGGGATGACTGCCGAGGAAATACACAACTACCGAAGATCTCATTCGAGCCAGATGAATCAAAATCAGCATTCCAGTAACCAAGGTGGGATTTCAGCTCCATCTTTGGAACTTGTGCTCGCAAGTATATGGGCCGAAGCTTTGGGCCTGGAAAAAGAGGTTGAGATTACCTTCATGTCAAATTTCTTTGAGCTTGGAGGAGACAGTGTAGGTTGTAGCCATGTGTCTTGTTGCCCTCTGCTGTGAGTGGCAGATGCGTTTCAGTGTTGTTGATATCTACAAATGGCCTGTTTTGCGTGATCTGGCCTTGGTTCTCAACAAGCAGACGGTGCCAAAAAAAGAAGTGCTATCATCCAATGCCCCTACTATTACAAGACCTCTTCCGGCACCTTTTTCGATGCTTGGGACATGGAAGCAGCATTCAAGTGTCCTTAGCGCGGTACGTGAACAACTGCACGATGTTGAGGTTAGGGGTATATATCCCATGCAAAACTTTCTAGGAAGTCTCAGACGACGTTTCTTCACATTCGCTTCAAACGCGGTTAGTCAGAATCGCCGCTCTGCTCAGGCACTACTCACCCTCGCCTCACCCTCTACTCGGGGTTGCTCAGCCACGTTCCTGCACTCCCATTCTAGTGACCAATTATGATCTATACTATTCGGTTCTGCCGTGCGAAAATTGTTAACTCTACGCGACTGAGTTCAGGAGACGAAGACGGCTCCCAGGGCTCTCCCCCCTTTGGTCACTCATTTTCACTACCCCGCTCTTTGGGGAAACATCGACTTATACGAAAGAGATATAGTCGAATTACGTTCAAAAGCTCCACCTCTATCAGTCTGAGTACAGATCCGGATACTAAATACCGCGAGAGCGGGGGGTGGAACTTTCTGATTGGGAGAAGTCCCCAGATCTTGGTACCGTGGTCGAATACCACTTAGAGGGTTAGTCATCCCTAAATAAACTACGAAATATGACCCGATAATGTAAAAAGTTAACGTGTACCTGGAATGTGGGAGAACATGAGACGGGTTAGGGGATCAAGTTTGGCTGTTCGTGATATACATAAATATCGGATCCTCAAGGAAAATGGAACTTGAAACCATGGATGTTCTTTACGTTGCTTCCTTTATACTAACACAACTTTTTGACTCTCAGAACCTTGTGAATTGATATTCGAGAGAGTCTCAATGATCTCGGCATTAACAGTCCAGAAATATCCAACTGTTTCATACCTAGATTCTGATTTTCCCTGCAACACAATGCCATGTAGCTGCACTTCGCTGCCCATAGGATGCACTCTTTGATTCACGAACGAAAGTACAGGAAGCACAAACAAAGTGTATTCTCTCACATTCGCAAGGTCCCAGGTCACATTCTTCATTCCTGGAAGAAAAGGCCCAAGCTTGGCAGTGAGGTGGAGGTCTACCTTTTATCCGAAGATATTCCATAATGTGGTGAAATATAAAATTGCCGATTCTTTTGTGAAAAACACAGAGAGACAATTCCAGTTAAAGAATGCAAAAATATTTCTTATGGATTGTCCCCTCAGCGACATTCCTTATGTAGGCAAAATTTGGGGAATTGGTGGCATAGATGAGCATGAACAACTCAGCGGGCTATATGTTTTAAAAGCATGCATCTAGGAGAGCTTCATCTATCTTGGCAATAAACAGCGCGTGAAAGACTTTTCGCTAGTATACACTTCGAATATCTTGGACCACTAGCCACGGTTCAGATCTAAACTAAAACATTTCTATCGTAGAAGTTGATTCTTTCCCTAAAACATCTCACAGGACTCCCCTCTTGCCAGGCTATGTTTTTGATTCTCAGAGATGAGATGCTAAGAAATTTGTCACGAAATAAATTATCTAAGTCTTCTCTAAAGGATTCTGCACATCCTCTTAAAAGCAGTGTAAGCAGGCCGTACGCAAGTGCTTGAGGTTTCAATGGACTCTAGTGTTGGCTAATCAAGTGGTAAGATTGACTGAGATTGACGGAGATTGACTATATGACCAAGAAATTTTCTTTAAGCAAGTCGAAGCTATAAGTTTGGAGTATGAGTTGAGTGTTGTTGGTAGTGCCTACTCGAGCCAATCAAGAACCTTTGGCATTCCGCAACACTTCAGCGTGCAGTAGAAGACGCCAACAATGCGGGGCATCTCGATCCTTTGAGCTTATCCTCAATGCTATATCAATAATAGACTCAAATCTTCTTCACCGTGAGTACTGTTTACCAGCCACTTGAAGCAAGTCTGCCACTAGTGCGTATCCTTATCCTCGAGGCTGGAGTGTGGGAATCACCGATTCAGTGCGACTTGCGTACCGAATGTTTGGATGATCAACCTGATTACGATGCTCTTTCGTATGTCTGGGGAGATGCCAGCATTGTGAAACCCATCTCACTTTGCGGTCATGAACATTTGGCCACGGCAAACCTCGAGACAGCCTTACGCCATCTTCGCCAAAAGGATGCTGGGCGAATACTCTGGGTAGATGCATTATCTGTCAATCAAGCTGATTTTAAGGAGCGAGAACAACAGGTAAAGCTTATGACTCGTATCTACACACAGGCGAGGATTGTCATCGGCTGGACTGGCGAAGCAAGCGAAGACAGCGATGAAGCAGTCGAGTTGATCAAAAATCTGGGAGAGTTTGCATTGAACTATGAAGACTCTTTGTTTGGCGACGACGAAGAAATAATGCTTCCTCTTCAGGGCTTTGCACAAACAGCAGCAGACTATATCGAAGACTTGGGATTCCCATTTCGTTCGCAGAACTGGAATGCGTTATGGCGATTTCTCCAGCGACATTTCTGGATGCGAGTGTGGATAATTCAGGAGTTAGCCGTAAGAGGCGTACTCAGGAAAAGCTCAGGTGTGCTTGTATGTGGATTTGCTTCCGTGGAGCGAAAGTATTATGATTGTGCTTGCGCTCTCATTCTATTGATGATACTGTACGGAAACTGTACCCGTCATGGCGCATTTGATGAGCCATTGCTCTCTATGATCGCTTTTGGACATCCACCAGGACTTACTATGTTTCAAACCTTGTCCGCCTGTGATCTCAGCGACGATAGAAAACCCTTGTTCCACCTTATACGAGTCACACAAAAGTTTCAAGCGAAGGATCCTCGAGATAAGGTCTATGCCTTGCTGGGTCTCGCCACCAAGGGCGACAGAGGGTTTCCTCCTGATTATACCACAATAGTTAGACAAGTTTTAGTTAATCTCGTCAAATTCTTGATTGCAAAAGATCGCGATCTAGCCATCCTAACTGGAAATAGGTCCGGGCCAAATCTTCTTGGGCCATCATGGACACCAGATATCATGAACGAGCCTCGCGAACTGTTAGCGATGGTTCCTGGAGATCCCTTCATAGCTGGAGGCAAGACTCAACCAGAAATTTCTTTCGCAGAGGGAGATCAAGTAATGGTGGCCCAGGGAATTTACATTACGGACTTGAAGGAAGTTGTTGGACCCTTGCTACCAGTTCTAAAGTTGCCAGGAGACAAGAGTGATATTATAGAAGATATTGCAAAAAGTCAAGGAGTGGATGAAGTGTCCCAGCAATTGGCTAGCCTTTATCGGGATTGTGTCAGTAAAGAAGACTTTTGGAGGACATTGGTCATGGATCGAAATCGGGCAGGATTTATCGAAGTTTGCCCGGCTCCCGAAGAGTTTGAGCATATGGCACAAGTTATGTTTGAAGAGAAATCCGTTCCGGCAAGCTTCAATCCCAAGCTTTCAGATCTAGAGAGGAAACAACTTTTCACAGCGCCTTTCGTAGCCAACGTTCAAAAGTCACTTACCCATCGCTGTTTCTTCACAGCCACAACAGGTAATTACATGGGCATTGGCCCATACTGCTCAAAACCGGGTGATATAGCGGTTGTTTTGTATGGATGCAATGTTGCCTTGATCTTGCGCTCACTTGGGTCACGCTTCGAGTTGATTGGGGATGCCTATGTGCACGGAATCATGAAGGGAGAGCTTGTTGAAAATACAGTTGACAAAGACACGAGAATGTTTGAAATGTGCTAGACTTAGTGGTGTTGATCTGCGAACATAAATTTGATATGAAATTCTCAAGTCTTTAGTGAATGCGTGGATGATGATTTGAAATGCAATTGCATGTTGGGTTTTCTTTGGCCAATCGATGCTGATCAAGTTATGATTGAGTGAAGCCGCGTGATACACGCTCTTGATTTTATTCAAAAACTCCAGATCGGCACATAAAAAAGCGGTAGTTGAAGCTAGAGGTCAACGTCCCGCTAGGCAAAACCCTCAACACTGTTTAAGGAGTTTAACACGACGCAGCCCACATTTCTCTCCGAGGCGGGATACACCTACTCACACATTGCCAATAATGACTCAATCGACCTCGACTTTGTCCTCGAGCTCTTCTCCTGGTGATATAGAACGAGTACTAGTTAGACTTGGACACTTGCAAGATGCTTCAGATGCAATGCCTCAGACTAATACTGATATTGCTCCAGTTCACCTCCACGTGAATAACATGCCTGCAAAATATTATGAATTCCAATATCTCTTTGCTTCACAAGTTCTTCGTTAATATCCGGTCGCTGCTGGTCTGAAGAGATAAGATCAGGCTTTCTTTGGAAATGGGTTCGGCTGCTACAGCTGGGCAATATAGCACAGCATGCATCTGTCATCATAAAGCGATGAGGGTAGGAAGGGTAGATTTCAACTAACGGTATTCTAGTGATTGAAAGCGAATGGGAGTGGCTACTGCAAG
>Ga0182030_10002371_pt1 | contig 39882 bp, 30 predicted proteins | sample 812S3MmetaG_FD_121299 | JGI IMG/M metagenome (GOLD analysis project Ga0182030, IMG submission 121299) | Permafrost microbial communities from Stordalen Mire, Sweden - 812S3M metaG (Illumina Assembly) | ecosystem: Environmental > Terrestrial > Soil > Wetlands > Permafrost | place: Sweden...
CACGCCAGCATCGCAGGTGCCTTCCGGATGTTCATCCCTCAGCCTTACCCAGAGAATATCACGGGCGGAGCAAGGCATCGGCGGGTCCAATTGCCGGCCCTCGATGGCCATTCGGTTGACTGGCGGCGCGGGAGTCACTTTAGCGCGCCTAAACGTTCTCTTTAGGAACTCGTTCTTGACCGTTTCAGCGCTACCACTTATAGTTGCGATCAGATGGCCGCGTATGGTGCGCGGTAAAGGTTAGTACTCCACGTTTCAAGAGGTCTTTCATGAAGCTTCGCCAAGTTGCGCTTGTCGCACTGTTTTTCTCAGCCGTCCTATTCTGTCAGGAATTTCGCGGCACGATCACGGGCGTTGTCACCGACCCGAGCGGGGCGACCATGCCCGGTGCGAAAGTGACCGTAACCGAAGTTAACACCGGCACTAAAATCAACGCTGTTGCCGACTCCGCGGGCCAGTACACAGCCCCCTTCCTGCTGCCGGGCGATTATGAGGTCGCCGTACAGGTTCCGGGCTTCAAGGGTTTCATCCAAAAGGGCATTCACGTAGGCGCCGGAGACCGGCCGGTGATCGACGTCCGCCTCAATGTGGGCGATGTCACTACATCGGTGGAAGTGACTGCCGACGCATCCCAGCTCAATACCGAAAACGCCAGCGTAGGCCAATCCATCACCTCGAAGGAAGTGGAGGAACTGCCTATCAATGGACGGACTCCGATGATGGCCGCCTCATTCGCCATCGGAGTGATCGGCTACGCGCAGCCCTCGTTGGTGCACCCGTTCGATAGCGGTGGCGCGGCGGGTTGGGTAGTTGGCGGCGCTTACCAGCAGACCAGCGAATTGCTCATCAATGGCTCCCCTGACGCCACCTGGGACGGCCGGCTGGCTTTCAGCCCGCCGCAGGATGCCGTGCAGGAAGTGCGCATTAAAGTTTCCGACGTCGATGCGGCCTTCGGCCACACTGCCGGTGGAACCCTGAACCAAATTACCAAGAGCGGCACCAATGCCTTGCACGGTTCCGGATGGGAATTCAACCAGCCCAATACGCTTACCGCCAACGATTTCTTCCTCAACAAGCTCGGCACGCCGCGGCCCGTAACGCACTTCAACCAATACGGTGTCACGGCAGGCGGCCCGATCTACATTCCCCATGTGCTCGACACGCGGAATAAGCTCTTCTGGTTCTTCGCCTGGGAAGGCATCAAGGACGCCCAGCCAAACCCGCAACAACTCACCGTTCCCACCACCGCCATGAGGACCGGCAATTTCTCCGGGCTCACCACGATTTACGATCCGTTCAGCGCCACACTGAACGGCACCACCGTCAATCGGACGCCGCTCCCCAATAACTCCATCCCCACCAGCGAACTCAACCCGATCGCACAAGCCTACCTCTCCTTCTATCCTTCGCCCACGAATTCTCTCACGACGAATAACTACATCACGGCGCCCAACACTCCTGACGTTTACAGTAACGAATTGGGCCGCATCGACTATAACATCAGCGATCGCAACCGCCTGTTCGCTGATGTGCGGCACTCCGATTACGCGCAAACCAAGAACGACTACTTCAACAATGTGGCGGAAGGTACGGTGCTGTACCGCAATAACCTGGGAATGACGCTCGACGATATCCACACTCTGAGCCCGACCAATGTCGTCGATGTCCGCGTAAACTTTACGCGCATGAACGAAATACACGGCGTCCCGAGCGAAGGCTTCAATCCTACGACGCTCGGATTCCCTTCTTACTTGGGCGCCCACTCCACTTATGCGCAGTTGCCCATCATCAGTTTCAACAGCGCCACTGGTTTGCAGGCCCTGGGCGCGACGGGAGCCAGCAGGCTGCCCTCCCAGTCCTACCAGGTCTTTCCCACCTGGCAGAAAACCGCTGGAACCCACACCCTGAAAGTCGGCGGCGACATCCGTCAGTATCGCCTGAACACTTTCACGGCCGGCAACTCCACCGGTAGCTTCAGCTTCAACAACAGCTACGTTCGCTCTTCCAGCAGCGCGTCGTCCACTGTGGCGGCGGGCCAGGACTTCGCCTCGTTCCTGTTCGGGCTGCCCGCCGGCGGGCAGTATGACATCAATACTTTCGCCTCCTGGTATTCCTACTATGCCGCCGTCTTCGTCCAGGACGACTGGAGAGTGCGGCGCAATCTGACGATCAACCTGGGCGTGCGGTTCGACCACGACGGACCTTATCAGGAGAAGTATGGCCGCACGGTGGACGGCTTCGATACAACGGATGTCAATCCGCTGGCGTCCGCGGCACAGGCTGCTTACGCCAAGTCACCGATCTCCCAACTTCCCGCCACCTCCTTCAATGCGCTAGGCGGGCTGACGTATCCCGGCTCGAATCAGACGGCGGTTTACAAGAACAACTCGCACCTCGTCAGTCCGCGCGTGGGTCTGGCTTGGACACCCGACGTCTTGAAGGGAAAGACGGTGATTCGGGCCAGTTTCGGGATGTTCGTCGCGCCCGTTACGCTGTTGTCGGCGGGTGTCGACGGTAAGGACTCCACCAGCCCGGTGATCAACCAGGAGGGTTTCAGCCAGACCACCACGCTCGTACCTACCGGCAACAACTACCTTACTCCGCTGGCAACCTTGAGCAATCCGTACCCCAGCGGTTTTCTACAAGCCTCAGGGAGTTCGTTGGGCCTGCTGACTTTCGCCGGCCAGAATGTCACGTTCTTGAACCCCGTGGCCAAGAGCCCATACTCGCTGCGCTGGAACTTCGATGTGCAGCATAGCATCACGCCCAACCTGATGCTGGAAGTGGCTTACATTGGCAACCACTCCGTCCATATCCCGATCAATTTCACCCAACTCAATGGCATTCCGCGCTCGGATCTCAGCACGCTTGCCACGCGCGACACGAATGAGAACTACCTGACCACTTCGACACCCAATCCGTTCTCCGGCTTGAGCACCACCCAAAACACCGCCACCACCACCGCAGCTCAGATTCTGGCGCGCTACCCCGAATTCCCGGTGGGTGACTCGGCTTCCGGTTGGAACGGCGGCAGCGGCATCGTCGAACAGAATCTCAATAATGGCCGTTCCTATTTCGATAGCCTCAACGTCCGGCTCGAGAAGCGCACCTCCCACGGACTGACATTCGTCTTCAATTACATCTACTCGCGCCTGATGGAGCAGGTAAGCTGGCTCAACGATTCCGACCCGGTCCCCGAGAAACGCGTTTCGCCCGTCGACCATCCGCAACGTTATGTCCTAGCCATGACGTACGAACTGCCCATCGGCAAGGGCAAAGCGCTCAACGTCACACCGGGTTGGGCGAACGCCATCGTGGGCGGTTGGGAGCTGAACAACGTCTACACCTACCAGGTGGGCGCGCCCATCATCTGGAACAACGGCAGTACATCGAGCCCCGGCGATTATGTGTACTTCGGGACCGCTCCGCTGGCGCTCAATAGTCGCCAGGTCAACGGTACGGCCTTCATCACGACCATATTCGATAGGGCGACGGCCGATTCGTTCCAGTATCACATCCGCACTTTCTCGACCACGTTCTCGAATCTGCGGGCCGACGGCATCAATCAGTACGATCCGTCGATTTCCAAACGTTTCATGATGACTGAGAAGGCGTCGCTGCAGATTCGCGTGGAAGCGTTCAACGCGCTGAATCACCCGGTATTCGCCGCTCCCAGCACAACTGCGACGAATGCCGCATTCGGCCAAATCACCGCGACGGCCAATCGGTTCCGCACCATCCAGTTGGGTGCGCGGATCGTGTTCTAGGACGAGGCTTTCGCCACGATATCCCTCCGGATATGGAAGAAGTCAAAGACGGCCCCTAGCGGGTCCGTGAAGTCAGAATGAAGTACAGGGGCGGGGTCGATACGATCTCGCCCCTTTTTCATAGTGTGTGGGTCAACGTGTGGTGGGCGGGTCTGTAAGGGCAGGCTTAGTTAGCCTTATTTTATTTAGCGCTCCCCGGAAGGAGCTCGTACTTTAGTCCGCAGGCTTCGCAGCTTCCGTGGAAGGCGGGATGAAGCCCGCCGCACACTGAAGTCCGCCCCACGAAGAGCCAAAGGATGGCTGCCACACGAAGACAGCCTATTTTCGCCGCACCAAATCCTTGGTGATCTTGTCCCCGGCGGTCAGATCGAGCGATTCGGGTTCGTAGTCTTCCAGATCCGGTCCTTGAAAGCCCCAGCTCACCGCGTCGTCCAGAGCCGCCAAATTGTATTTTCCGGGTGGAACTCGGAACTTATATGTTCCGGAATCCGATTGGGTTGTCCGCGCAGTGGAGGGTTCATCAACGGAGACCAGAACTACGCGAGCGTCCGCAACCGGACCTTTGGCGTCGCTCACCGTACCGGAGATTTCGCAATAGTTCGAGCTCAAGGTGATGGTGACCGGGCCTGGAGATCCGTTGCGCACATCGAGCATGTCGCCGTCCGTCTCCGTATTGCCGGCGCGCAGCGACTTCACATACCCCGACACGCCAGTTACCGTAACCCGATATCGTGCCGGCGGAACGCTCTCCAGCAGGAAACCGTCCTCGCCGGAAACGATTGCATTGCCAGAGAAACCCTGCGGATCGAGGGGACGCAACTGTACGGTTCGCGAATCGGGTGGCGGGGCCGGCGGCGCCGTGCCGTCCCGCTTGGCCGGCGGCCTTATCGGCTCGCGAGCCTGCTCGTCGTCGAAACGCAATTGCCCCGCGATCTCGAAGGGCGGGACCATACGCAACTCCAGACGATCGAGGTTCGCGGTGGTCACCTCGATCTCGAGAGGCGCCGATTGGAGCTGTGTTGGGCCCGACCACTGGTGGGCTTGTAGCGTGTACTTGCCCGGATCGAGCCGCCAGAGGGAAAATGTTCCGTCCGCTTTAACTCCCGCACCCTGTCCCGATGTGTCGTGCTGCACATTCACCATCACGTTTTTCGCGCCCGGCGGAAGGCCAGTGACCGTTCCGCTCACCTGCACGATAGGAGTTTGCACCAGCTTGATCTCGATACCGCTCACTTCCGCGCCGGCTTTCACGTCCACGCGCTGCGCCGTTTTGGCGCTCAAGGACTCGGGAAAGTACGTCGCCGCCTCGCGCATTTCGGTGCTGCCGTCGGCGCGAATCTCCGGCGGCAATGGCATCGATTCCTTGCTGGCCTTCACGCGATACTTCCCAGGGTGCAGTCCGCCCATGCGAAATTGCCCTTTGTCGTCGGTAGTGGCGGCCGAGGAATTGCCGTTGGTCATCTCCGCGGAGACGTTGATTCCTTGAGCGGGCTCTCCCGCGGAGTTCAATACGCGTCCCGTAATAGCGCCGGTGGGCACTAGAGTCAGTTTGATACCGTCGTGGTGTGCGCCGCTCGAGAGAACATATGTTTCGCGGCTGCGGGACGGCACGAATCCCACGCGCTGCACTTCGATCGAGCAATTTCCGGAGGGCAAAGGCGAGAGGGAAAACTCTCCCTTCGAGTTGGTCAGTGCGCCGTAATTTTGGGACCCGTCATGGTGCTCCTCGGACATGCATTGTGCCGTCACATGGGCGCGTACGATGGGCTCGCCGGTCACGGAACTGGTCACCGTGCCGGACAGGCTTGCGGGTTGCGGCGCGGTCTGCGCCAGAAGGGCGGCCGCGGCCGGGAACATCGCCAGCCATCGCGCGTGCATTCTACGGCGCCTCCTTCTTTTCCGGCATCTTGGTCAATGCCGTGACGTCTTTGGAAATACGATCGCCCTCCTTGACCTCGATTTCCTCGGCGGCGTCGAACAATTTCTCCATGGTTTCCTCCTCGTTTCCGCCGCCAGTAAAGACCTGCAGCATTTCGGCGAGATCGATGGCGAGCAGCCGGTATTTGCCCGGGCGGATTGCCTTGAAGCTGTACTTTCCGTCTGTCGTCCTGGCCGCGTTCTCTTCATCGATGTGCTTCGGGTCGGTTCCGATGAAGACCGTAATCAGCCCGACCGCCGGTTCGCCATCCTTGTCCAAGATGCGTCCCGAGATCTGGCCGCCGTTGCGGCTGACGATAATCTTGACCCGCGATCCGCCCACTCCCTGCGAGAAATCGAGCAACCGGTCGGGCGCTGCCTTGCCGTCGACCGTGACCTCTTTGACATAGCCGTCTTCCGGCATCGGCTCCACCACCGGCTTGAACTTCTGCGATGTAACTCCGCCGATGTGGAACGATCCGTCCTGGCCGACCTCCGCCGCGGCGGGCAGCGTCTGCCCGAGTTGGGTTCCCCAACCCGCCGGTTCCAGACGCACCGTGTGCTTCTCGGTCTGACCTGCCGGAGCATCGCCAGCCAATTCCAGTTTGCCGATCAGTTCTTCGCCCGGCGCCAGCGTGAGTTGGACGCCGGTTTGGCCGGCCGCCTCAAGATGAAATTCCAGGGGACGGCTTTGGAGAAAATTCTTTCCCGGAGCAGATGCCGCTATGCTGTAGAAGCCCGGCTGCATTCCAGTGAATGAGAACTTACCGTCGGCGCCGGCGGTGGTGCTATTCCCGTTAAACATTTCATCGGCCTTTTCCCCAAAGCGCAGCGACACGTTGGCGCGTCCGTTGTCGGGTGTTCCGATCACCACCCCGCTGATGGTAAAGCCGTGCGCTGGCGCGCTGGGTCCCGTGCGTAGCAGACGGATGTCGACGCCGGCCACGTCTTGGCCGGCAGCCACCTCCACTACCGAAGCCGCGCCCGTGTCCGCAGCGCTCGGAAAATAGGTGGAAATGAATGGCCCGCCGGAAGTGCCGTCGGTGCGGATTTCCGGAGGTCCTCCTTGCTGGTTGAATTGCCCAGCTTTGATGTAGTATTTTCCCGGCGAAGCGATCAAGTGGAATTCGCCGCGGTCATCCGTCATCGCGTTCCGCCCGCCGAACATGAAATTCTGAGGACGATCGGACCCTGCCGCCTGCGTCTGCACCGAAACGCCCTGAACCGGGTCGCCATATTCGTCCGTCACGCGCCCTGCGATCGCGGCGCGCGCGGTCATTACGATCTTGTAATCGGTGAGATGCTGGGACGGCTTCAATGCCAGCATGGCGAATCCCGTGGGGGCCTGCTGCAGGAATCCGCTACGCTCGGCCAGTACCAGGTAGAGCCCAGGCTTCAAAGTGTCGAAGGAGAACGTGCCAGCCTTGTCGCTGGTGGCGCCATACGCCGCTTCCACGCCTGTATTCGAGCCGAAGTCGCCGGTGATCAGTCGAATGTGAACGCCCGCCAGGGGCTTGCCGGTCTGATCGACCGCCACGCCGGCCGCACTGGCTTGCTGTGCCCTGAGGGAGCCGGCGAGTAGCAGCGGAATCAACAGCCAATGCCGCATTTCTTGCACTATAACGCAAAGAAGAGCTGTTAGTCCGCTAGCGCCAACCCGATGCGCCGCAATCCCTCGCGGAACATCGCAGAGTCTACACCCATGCCGACACGAAAATACTCCGGCATTTCGAAAAATCGCCCGGGCACCGCGGACGTCTCATACTGCGCGCGGAGGCGCTCGAGAAACGCGTCCGTGCCGCCCTTCTTCAAGCGAAGGAATGACGTCGTGCCCCATGGGGTTCGCAGCGCGGAAACGCTGTCCGTCGCGTCGAGGAACTCGGCGAGCGCCGCACGATCCGCCTCCACCACACGCCGCGCGCGCTCCCGTATCGCGGGGAGATTGCGGAACGCGGCCACGCTCAGCAGTTCGCCCGGATGCACCCCAATCGACCCGAAGACGTTCTTCAGCGCATACATGGCGCGCGCCAGTTCCGGTTCCGCCAGCACCCATCCGCAGCGCAGTCCGCTCAGCCCGTACACCTTTGTGAGACTGCTGGTGACCACCACTTCCGGACCGATCCGGAAGGCTGTCGGCGGGGTGTTCTCGTAGACGGCGTCGAGATACACCTCGTCGACGAGCAGCCGCGCCCCCGCGTAGCGGGCGATGTCCGCCACTTCGCGCAGCACCTCGTCGGGCGTGAGCACGCTCGAGGGATTGTGTAGATTAGTGAGCACGATCAGCCGCGTCTTCGGTGTCACGACGCGGCGCACTTCGGCCGGATCCACCGCGAAGCCATTCTCTTCGCGCCGTGCGAACCACTTCACCTCCGCGCCAATGTACCGCGCCGCGTCGACGAGAAGTCCATAGGCAGGCTGTTCGATCACTACTTCGTCACCCGCGTCGAGGATCGTCGCCATAGCGAGATAGTTCGCCATCGACGTGCCTTCGGCCGTAACCACGCAGTCGGGATCCACGCCGTACTGCTTTGCGATGGCCTCCAACAAGGGTGGATAGCCGTAGCTATTCGGGCCGTTGATTTCCAGCGTCTCGAAATCGAAGGAGAGTTCGCGCAGGGGGAACGATCCGACCCCACTGGTGGCGAGGTTGAACGGCGCTTTGCTGGCCGTCTTGGCCCAATGCATGTAGTCCGAATGTTTGTGTGTCATGCTTTCTTTCTACGGTGGCTCCAATACAAATATACGGGGATGCCGGTGAGCAAAATCAACCAGCCCTTCACGGAACTGACCGGGTCGCTCCAAACCGTGCTGGCCACAATCGCCACGCAGGCCACCACGAAAAGCATCGTCGTATATGGATGGCCCGGCACGCCGTGGACTCCCGCGGCGAGCGTGCCGCCCTCGCGATGGCGGAAGACGAACAGCGACGTCGCCACCAGCGCGAAGAGGATGAAGTCCACCGCCACTTCGTAGTTGAGAATCTTCTCGTATTTCCCGATGAGCGCGGTTGCCGTGGCCGTCAGTCCCTGTGCCACAATCGCCACCACGGGCACCGCAGTCCGCTGCGACAGCCTTCCCAGGCTCGCGAAAAACAGACCGTCGCGGCCCATGGCGTAATATACGCGCGGCGCCGTCAGAATGCCCTGGCTGAGGAATCCCAGCGTGGACACCGCGATTCCCACGGCGATCCACAGCGCGCCGGAATCTCCCATCGCCGCCCGCATGACGGCCGTTGCCGGTGTGGGTGTGGCCGCCAGTCCCGCCGGCCCGAGCACTTTCAGACACACGTAATTCGCCGAGAGGTACAGCACAATCACGCCGCTTACGCCCAGGAGCAGGCCGCGCGACAGATCGCGGCGCGAATCGCGCATCTCAGCGGCGACGAAGCTGGCCGTCTGCCATCCGCCGTATGCGAAGGCCACGGGCGTCATGGCGGCGCCGATGGCAGCGAGCAGGCCGAAGCTCACGGGCTGGTCGAGCAGCGGGAGCGGGTGAATGTGCCCCCCGCCCAGTGCGAGCCCCAGCACCACCATCCCCGCGATCGCCGCGGATTTCAGGATCATGAGCGTGCTCTGCACATTGCTGCCCCAGCGGACGCCCAGGCAGTTGACCGCGGTCAGCACCAGCAGCGTGGTGGCGGCGATCGCGGCGTCGCTCCACCGGCTGCCGGAGATTTCGCGGAAGTAGCGCGCGAAGGTCACCGCGACCGCCGCCATCCCGCCGGTCTGTGTCACCAGCAGCAGCACCCATCCATAGAGGAAAGCTACCGACGGATGGTACGCCACTCGCAGATATAGATAGTTGCCGCCCGCGCCGGGGAGCCGTGTGGCCAACTCCGCCCAGATGAAGGCGCCCATCATGGCCAGCGCTCCGCCCGCCAGCCATACGCCCAGAATCAGAAACGGTGTGTGGACATGCCGCGCCACCACGTACGGATTGATGAAGATTCCCGAACCCACGATGCCGCCCATCACGATCATGGTGGCGTCGAAGAGTCCCAGTTGCCGCCGGGGAGCGATGGCCATTTATAAGGCTTCTAGTATATCGTGCCAGTAGTTGATCGTCACTCGCTTTGGCCGCTTCGGCAGCGTGACGTTGATTTCCTTGCTGGTGGAATTGCCGCGCATGGAGACTGCGCCCAGGCGCGTGATGTGTCCGTCGATGTCGACGTAGACCGGCACGGGCATCACGAAGTTCTCGTTGACCTCGCTCTGCGTCACCGTCCCTTTCAAGACGCATTTGCCGCCGTCGGCATCGGTGAGCGTGTAGTCGAATTTATAACGCGGGACCGTGGTGCCGTACAGCCACTCGGAGAAAAACCAATCCATCTTGCCGTTCCCGGCGACATTCAGCTGGGGGCTCATGTGTTTTTCCACGACCTTCTGGAAGGCCTCCGTTGACGCATTCCGGTTCATGTACGTGCTGACAAAGTCGTGCATCATGTCGATGAAGGGCTTGTCGCCCGTCTTGCCGTCGAACATCAACATGCGGAGCATGTGCAGCACATATCCGCCCTTGCGATAGATCACCGCATCGTACGCCGCGCGGTTTTTCGCGCTGTCCAGACGCTCGCCCAGCCAGACGGGGCCGGCGTCGTTTCTGCGGTTCCCGAAACTGTTCTTTTCGAGTGCGTAAAGGCGGGCGTCCTGCCAGTATTTCAGATACTTCTCGGGCGTTTTTTCGGTAAGTTGCAGGTACAGGCCGGCCGAGAAAAAGGCGAAGCCTTCCGAAAGCCACTGATCGTGATAGGTGCTCCAGCCGACCATGTGGCCCCACCATTGGTGCGATACCTCGTGGGGCGTCACTTCGTCAACGAAATCGGTGAGTTTGTTTTCGATGCCGTTCAGCAGCATGTAGCGCTGGGTCGGGTCGAGATAAGACCACAGTGGCAGGTATACCAGCGTCGGCCAGGACTGGCCGAAATTGAATTGCGGCTGTTGGGTAACGGAAATGTGAGTGAACTCCGATTTGCCGAACCACATTTCGTAGATCTTTTCGGCGGCCTGCGCCTGTCCCATGGGCAGATCCATCATGGCCGATGGCGACAAGGTTCCCACCCCGGGCTGGTCCTTCAGCGGTGCAAGTGCATCCGGCGGCTCAGTGGTGGCGTAGCTTTCGACCACGAAGCCCGAGTCCTTGTCGGTGATCTTTTTGTTCTTGAAGACGCCGTAGTTGAACCCGGCGATGGCAATGGGAACGTCGGAAATCCATTGGGTGCAGGCAGTATCCTTCTCGGTCCATTGCTTCGCCAGGTTCCCTACGGAGACCAGGGTGTACTGCTTGGGCACCTTGAAGGTGAGGTCGTACTTTGCGTGGTCGCGGAAGGTGTTGACGTTGGGATACCAGCTTTCGCGCGCCCCCACCGAGAAATTGCCGCCGCCTTCTTTGCGCACCACCTTGTCGCCGGTATATTCGATGAGCAGTTGGTGTGCGCTGCCTTTGGCCATAGGCTCCGGCATTACTACATAGAAGCTCGCGTCCTCCTTGCGGTCCTCCTGAATGAACGGCACTTCCGGACCACCGCTGGAGACGCGCTCCACCCGCAGATTCCGTAACAGCGAGAACTTGATGACGCGGTCGCCATCGGTCACCGCATGGAATTGCATGTCGGTGCTGGCGTTAAAGTGGTCGTTCCTGGCGATAGTGGTCTCGATCTTATATTGATCCGCCTGCACCGTGCGATTGTTTTCGTCGGAATTGGCGGTGTGGCCGGTAATTTCCTTCCCCAGGTGGGACAGGTACCAGATACCTTCCTGGTTGGCTTGCGGGTCGATGTTGAGGACGGCCACTTCCTCCGGCGTACCCAGTAGTGCGGGGAACGCGCCGCGCGGCCGCACGTGGAAACGCAGGTCGGAGTGTTTGCGGCCGTGCAGATAGGCGCTGAAGAAACCTGGTGCGCGCGGGTTATATAGGTCGGTCAGAAGGTCGGCCTCTATATTATCCATGGCGTCGTCGGTTACCATGGCCTCCAGCATGGACCGCGGCGCTTCCAGGCGCGAGCGCAGATGCTTGCGATACTCTTTCAAGACGTCGGCGAGTTTGGGATCGTTGGAATGCGTTTTGGCCGAAGCGCGGATCTCCTTGCCGGTATCGTCGCTGAAGCAGAAGAGGGCGCGGTCGAATTGCTCGCTGACCGAGTCTTGGCCCGTGAGACTCGTCATGTAACTCCTGTCGATAGCCGATATAGCCGTGAATCTAAACTCGCCTTCCCCGACGAATACGGCGACGGTGTCGCGGCCCAGGGCCGGCGCGGTGAACGCTATCGCGCCGGTCTTCAGCGTGAGCACGCCGGCATCGCGTTTGATCTCGATGTTTTCGACGACGAACGAGTCGGCGAGTGCCGCGTCCCGCATGGACTTATAAAGTGGGTCTGTGGCCGCAAACGCGGTGGAAAGAAGAAGGGGTAGTATGGCGGCTCTTACGGTCATTCGGAAAAATGACATCTGTAAGTAGTAACAGATCTCGCGCGCGGGCACAAGTGAGGCCCGCGCGATGCGTTAAGATTCGGTTACTTCGCCGCCGGCTGCAATTAGGAGCAGATTAGTCGCGATGCCATTACTGAATGGGCAGCGACAGGGTATTGCTGCTCACTCCATTGACCGTCAGATAGAGCGGAATTGCGGGGCCCGAAGGTGCGCTGCCGTCCAGCCGGAATTGAATCAGGTCGATTCCTACCTGGCCGGGGGCGGCAAACGCGGACTCGGGCGTTAAGACGCTGGCGCCCACTTGCAGGGTCACCGGGTCGAGAATCAGGAAACGGGGCGATGCCGGTACCGCGGTAGCTTCCGGCCGCACATGGTCCGTAGGTCCGAACCCGGTGCCGTAAGCCGTCAGCAGTTCGCCTTGGCGTGCAGGCGAAGAAGAAGTCACCGGCGTGCCATCTTCGTGCATCACCATAGCGTAGGTCTGCCCGTCGATCACCGCCGGGAATAGCCCCGGCGCGTTGCGCACGATGGAGAACTCGCTGGCGACATCGGGCATGCCCTCCGAACTCACGGTGACGGTCTGGACACCCGGCGCGAGATCCGCGGGAATCTGGAAATTGATCTGGTCCGGCGAGGCGAAGTAGAGCGGCAGCGAGCGCGTGCCGATATGCACCGTCACTCCCGCCAGAGTTCTGGCCAGTGGACTCGCCGGCCCTACGGCGCTCTGGGCCGCCATGCCCGCGCCGAACACCGAGGCAACCGACCCCGGCGCTACTCCATCGATATGGCCCGCGCCGGCGCCATTCGTGACGCCACCACGTGAAATGAACGGGGCGGAGACCAGAGTGGCCGTGACGGCGTGGGGAACGTTCATAGTCAGCGATCCATTAGGTTGGGATCCTGTGAGGTCGCCGGCCCAACTGCTGAACTTGTAGCCGGGTCTTGGTGCGACCCGGATCGCGACCTTCGTCTGCGAATCGTAAAATTCATCCTTTGAGGTCGGAGAGAAACGCCAGGTAGCGCCCGTGGACGGGTTCGCGGTGGCAGTCAGACGATTCATTAAACGATAGGTTGCCGCGATGGAGGTGCTGGCCGTATTCAACGCGGCGATCCAATCGCCGGTTACCGGCGTTCCGCCATTCGTGGACCAACCCATCAGATCCTGGCGCGAAACGCTGCTCCCCGGGACCGATACCGGCGCACTTACGTGGACCTGCGTCCCCGGAGTCCGCGTGACGGTGCAAGGCGTGGTGCAGGGCTGTCCATCCACTGTCACTACCTGTCCGGCGATTGTGCTGTTGACGTTGAGCGTGGATTGTTGGTTGGTGAACAGGGCCGTCATTCGGAAGCCATTGACGTCCGCTCCCACCGGAATGGTGAAAGTGCGCGTCGGAGCGGTCACTTTGTCGTCCCACGATTGGAAGATCCAGGTGTTGCCTTGGGCGTCCTTCTGCGGCGATGTCGCGGTGACGGTGTGGGTCGATCCTACCCCCCAAATATAGGAGTACGGCTCCGGCAAGACCACGCCATCGACTACGAACTGAAGATATGGCGGTGAACTGACGAAAATCGGGTAGGCGGCGGCTGCGTAGTTGGCCGTGACGGTCTCCGGCGCTGTAGTCTTCCCAACGACGTAGGTATGGGTTTGCGCTCCCCCATCGCTCCATGATCCGAACACCCAACGCTTTCCGGCGTTATCGTTGGTCACATTCAACTGGCTGATCGAATGGCTGGTGCCCAGACCGAACTGGAATGTCTGTGGGGTGTTCACCACGCCGCCATCGACATAGATCGGCAGGTTGGACGGGCTGCTGGCGAAAGTCACCAGCTTCGATGGCGAAAAGACTGCCGTCACCGTCTGGGGAGCAGTCATGCTCACGGTGTAAGCGGGGTTGCCGGTCGCCATCAAAGCACCATTCCCGACCTGCCAACCCGCAAAAATATAGCCGGCGCCGGCCCCGGGGGCCTGCACTAGGGCGCTGGCGCCAGGGGCCTGCCAGATTGACCAGCTAGCCGTCCAGTTGTCTGGGTGCGCGCCGTTGATCTCCAGCAAGGCAGGCACTTGCGTGCAGGGCGACGGATTACAGGCGACATTAACCGTCAACAAGTATTGCTGTGCGAATGTCGCCGTGTATTTGGTGACCGAGGGGTTGGCAATCACCTCTATCGCAGTCGATCCGGTCGAATCGCCCGACCAGCCCTGGAATTGCCACTGCACGGTTTTGTCCTGGTTAAAAGAGAAGCCGGTTCCCTGTGGAATCGACAGCGTGTGCTGGCTGCCCACCGGCCAGAACGCGCTCATCGCAGTAAAGTAGGTGGTCCCGTCGACTGCGAACCAAGGCCCCGTGGGGCTGGCTAGCACGGTCGTCAGCGTACCCGTCTGCGCACGCCCAGCCGGAATGAATGCCATTAGCAACAATGCCGCGGACAGCGGTAAGAATATCGAATCGCGTTTCCTCATGGCTACAGGTTCCTAAGGCGCCGGAAAACTACGCGTACGCGTGCCGGCAGCCTTTTCCCACTCGTGCAGTATAGGTGTAAATATGCGGAAATACACGACTAACTTTGGTAATGCGCCGCTTATTAGCCTTTTCGATCATTGATTCAACCTGCCCCGGAGGCATTTAATCGTAATCGTTTGACGAGTCCACCTATGCGTTACTACGGTTATCTGTTTTCGATCGGCCTGATGGCTTTGACAATCCCGTCGGCGCCCTGCGCCAGCGCAACTTTCGGGACGGTTGTCGCCGTTGGCGGCCAAGCGTCCGATGAGGCCCTGGACGAGACCCGGGGGCTGCTGTACATCGCCAACTTTACGGCGAATCGGATCGACGTCCTGTCGACCGCCACCAACACGATTCAGACGTCGATTAACGTCGCCGCGCAACCGGGATCTTTGTCCCTCTCGCGCGATGCCCAATATTTATTGGTGGCCCACTTCAACAACGCCACTCCTCCAGTGCCCAGCGCCAACCTGTTGACGCTGATTCATCTTGCCGACAACACCCAGCAGACATTCATAACCGGCGATCCGCCCCTGGGCGTGGCGTTTTTCGCCACCGTTCCCGATAATGGAGCGGCCCACCTCAGCGGACCGGGAAAGGCGCTGGTGGTGACGACGACTGGCTTCTATACTCTGGATCCTACCAACGGGATCCTGTCGCTGCTGAGCACGTTAGCGGACGTGGCAACCCAAACTCCTGCCACGGTACCCACATTCCCCGGGCAGATCCTCGAGACCGCTCTGTCCGCCTCCGGTGACGGCACCGTGATCTGGGGGATCGGCGGAGCCGGCACGGGAACTCAAGTCATATATCAATACCACGCGCTCACCAATAGCCTCTATGCTTTTACGTGGGTGACCTCGCCGTCACTATTGCCGCGCGTGAGCGTAGCCTCCGACGGGTCCTACGCCATGATCGGGTGGGTGCTTCTCAACCAATCTTTCGAAATACAGGCGAGGTACCCCAACGTACTAGCTTCCACCAACGTCACTGGGCACGCCTTCGATTCCGCCAACGGCATCATATACGGTCAAATCCCCGATGCATCCCAGCCAACTGGCCCACCATATAGCTCCTCCAGCACAACGGCAGGTTCGGCGTCCTCCGCCAGCCTGCCGACTCTTTTGGTGATGGCCAACGACAACCTTACGGTGAACGCCAAGATCCATATTCCCGAGAACATCGTGGGACGAGTTGTCTTGAATGCCGCGGCCTCGGTTCTCTACGCGATTTCCGATAGCGGTGTGACGGTCTTACCGGTAGGCTCGCTCAACCATGCGCATCGGGTGGTGGCTGACCGGGAGGACGTCTTGGTGTCCACCACGTTCTGCAATAAAAGTGCCCTGGTGCAGAGCATGACCATCAGCGATCCGGGCGGCAACCAGACGGACTTCAGCATCTCCACCAGCCAGGCTGGGGTAACGGTTTCCCCCGCCAGCGGCACCACTCCGGCGGCCGTAACAGTCACCGTGGATCCCACACAATTTGAGACCCAGGGAACCAATGCCGTGACGCTGACCATCAGTTCCTCCAGCGCTGTGAATATTCCGTCCACCGTACGACTGCTGGTGAGCAATCCCGACCAGTATCAGCGGGGATCGGTGGTGGATGTTCCCGGCGTGCTGACCGACATCATGCCCGATCCCGGCCGCAACCGTTTCTACATTCTGCGGCAGGATCTCAACGAGCTCGAGATTTTCGACGGTTCCAGCAACCAGATGATCGTGGCTCTGCGGACGCACACCACCCCGACCATGATGACCATGACCAACGACGGCAATTACCTGCTGGTGACCAACGACAATTCCCAGTTTGTTTCGGTTTTCGATTTGAACGCCCTGCAGGCTGTCTCGCCGATAGTTCTGCCATTTAGCCACTTCGGCCATTCCGTGGCGTCTTCAAACAACGCCATCTTGGTGACGGCGAACAATAATGCCACCGGCACGGGCGTGATCGATACGGTCAACTTCGCGGCGCGCACTGCCAGTCAGTTGCCCACTTTGGGAATCTTCACGAACAGCCTGTCGGTAACCGCGGTGGTCACCAACTCGCCCAATGGGAACAATATTCTGGTGGCCGATCCGAACGGCTCTGTGCTGCTGTATTCCGCCGCCGCCAATACCTTCACGGTGGCGCGCAAGGATCTCACCGCGCTCTCGGGGGCATTCGCAGCCTCCTCGTATAACACCTTCGTGATTGGCAGCACCGTTTTCAACTCGTCGCTGGTTCCGCAGGGGACCTTGTCTTCAACCACCGGTACCACCTCCGGGTTTGCATTCACCGGTCAAGGCGGATATCAGCTGACGGCGGCGGCGGCGTCTACCGCCGGAGTCATTACGAACCTGCCGGCACTGAATAGCCCAACGGTCAGTCCCACGGCCATAGTGGAGGCGCCGCTTCTACCCACCACCAAGCTGAACTTCACTCGAACGGTGGCTCCGATGCCTTCAGCCGGCACCGTGATCGCACTGACCACTTCGGGTTTCACGGTGCTCTCGGCGAATTACGCCGCCGCGACCGCGCCGCCCAGCATCGCCGGCGTGCAAAATGCGGCCGATGGCAGCACATCTGTGGCTCCCGGCGGCCTCATCAGCGTCTACGGCGCCCAGTTGAGCGCCACCAACATCGCCACTTCGCAAATCCCGCTCCCCACGGCGCTGGGAGAATCCTGCCTGGTAGTGAACGGCTCGCCGATTCCGCTGCTGTTCGTCTCCACCGGACAGATCAACGCGCAATTGCCGCTGAACATGGCCGGCAACGTGTCCATGAGCATCCATACCCCGGCGGGAGTCAGCGACACCCACAATTTCGTCGTCGCCAGCGCCGCGCCGGCGGTTTTCCTCACGGGTACGGCCGGACCGCAGACCGGGTTGGCAACCATTTTCCGCGCCGATAACGGCCAGTTGGTCACCCCAACGAATCCATTGCATGGGGGCGATACGGTGATTATTTATCTCACCGGTATGGGCCCCACGTCTCCCGCGGTCCAAGCCGGTATGCAAACCCCTCCGACGCTGCTGACCTCGGTGACGCAAGCCCCCACACTGACCTTGGGAAGCAGCGGTCTTTCCATCGGTTATGCCGGTCTGGCGCCGGGCTTCATCTCGGGACTCTATCAGATCAACGCTACTGTTCCCGGAGTCGTGACCCAAGGGGACAGCGTGCCTCTGGTGATCAGCCAGGCAGGTGGGTCGACCACGCTCAACGTTCGGGTAGTCAAGTAATAGGAGAAACACATGAGAAGGATCGCAGTTACTACTTTGTTTCTGGCGGCTCTGGCCGCGAGCTGCTTCGGGCAGCAATGGGAGTTCGGCGGCATGGGTGGCGCCGGCTTCCTGAGCAATGTGAACGTCTCCAGTGCGGTGGGAGCGGCGACGGCCGGCTTCCAAAGCGGAGCTGCGTTCGGCGGCTTCTTCGGCCAAAACCTTTACCCCCACTGGAGCGGCGAGCTGCGCTACATGTACCTCCAGAACGACCTGCACATCTCGAGCGGCGGTACCAATGCCACGTTTGCCGGCAACGCCCACGTGCTGCATTACGACATCCTGTATCACACCAACCGCAAGGGTTCGAAAATGCAGGCATACGTCGCGGTCGGCGGCGGTATGAAGATCTTCCGCGGAACGGGCGCCGAACAGGCTTACCAGCCCAATTATCAGTACGGCTACATGACCAAAACCCAGCAGTTGAAGCCCATGGGCGACGCCGGCGCGGGTTTGCGTTTCGAGCTGAAGCCGCACCTGTTCATGCGCACGGAATTTCGCGACTATATTACGCCTTTCCCGACGCAAATCATCGCGCCCGCTCCGGGCGCCAAGTTCGGCAAGATCCTGAACGACATCGTGCCGACCGTCAGCGTCAGTTACGAGAAGTAGGCGACGGCTTCGCCTCTTGACGTTCCTACGGAAAATAGAAGTTAGAATTGGCCGACGATGAACGTAGATGAACGCCGATTAGAAAGAGCTCCCGTTCGATCGGCGTTCATCTGCGTTTATCGGCGGCCAATAGTCCCAAATCCGGCACTTCAGCCCGCACCCGGTCGTGCACGGCCTTTGTCGCCAGCAATTTCCAACTGCGGCGCAGCCCACTCTTCTGGCGACCACCACTTCTTTCGCAACCGGTTGAGCCCAAGGCCGGCCAGGGTATAGCTTGGCGGCAACTGCCGGATTTAGGATAATCCCAAATTCGGCAGGTCAGCCGCACTTGGCCAGGTACCGCCTTTGGCTGCCGGCAATTTCCAACCGCCGCGCAGCTCACCTTTCTGGTGAGAACCGCCGTTCTCACCAGCGGTTGAGCCGATCGGCGATTCGTCCGGCCGCAACTAGCGGATTCAGGACATTGCGTTGGACGGGCCGCTTTCGGTGGGCAGGTCAGCCACTTGCGGTCGATTGGCAAATCGGTCCAGCCGGGTGCAAGCCCCGCCGTGCACGCACGATCCTGGCAACTCGAAATATTCAGCGCTGCCACCGGCGGATTGCGGACAACTTAAATTCCACGAAGCCAGTTTCGTCTCTACTGGCTTACCGCCGGCACTCGTTTCGCCAGCAGCAGATTCGAAGTCACTTTCCCGAACCCGTATCCCAGTCGCAGGGTGAGCGGCTTTACTCCGCCTGCCTCATAAGCCTTTCGCAAATCGGCCTGCAGCATATAGCCGAAGGGTTCGTACGGCTTGGTGTATTCCCCGTAGAGCTGGATGTTCCACTTGCCAGTCTCGAATAAGTGAAAGGGTACGCCTGTATCATCCTGGAAGACCGCCGCGCTATGGTCGATCACCATCCCACGGATGATCGAGAACTCAGGGTGGTGCATCATGTACGAGGTCGCCTTCAGCAGCGTGGTGTGCGGCGGCATCGAGTCGACGTAGGTCTCGAAGCCTTTATTGCCCTTCAGGTGGTTGTCGTCGAGATTGAGCGAGAAGTAGTACAGGCGGTGGATCGACTTGTCGGGTTCGCTGCGGAATTCCACCGCGAAGCCCTTATTGGCATACTTGGCGTCAACTTTCGCGTTGCCGGGCCGGTCGACCGTCTGTCCCTGCTCGTCGAGCCTGGTGTACTTGTAACCGAGCACAGTGTGATTGGTGCGCACCAGCAGTAAGAGCACGGGCACCAGCAAGCCGTCGGTAATCTGCCCGCGGAACTGGCTGTCCATTTCACGCGTCACGAAGAAGCTCTTGCCCAGTTCCGAAGCCACCGTGGTACGGATGCCCCCGAGATATTGTCCCATCGGCTTCTTCTGGAGGTAGGCCAGTGTTGGCAGCGACCCGGCGGGCTCCAGCGCTACCAGGTTGAAGGTGGGGCTTTGCGGAAAAACCAGGGTCGCAATGAGGGCGTCGGGGCCGCTGAAGGGATAGAAAAGCACATTATGGTCGAACGGAGCCGTCGCCAGTTCGCGCTGCTGGAACTCCTTCAGTCCATTGATCAACTTCTCATCGGCTCGCGACCATGCCGCGTCCATTGATTGGCGATGCTCCTGCCATATCTGGTCCGACTCCAAAGCAGCCAACGGACTGCCCGGATTTCCCGGCATTCCCGCCAGAAATCGCGCCGTATCGTCAGCTTCACGATCGTGGGGGAGCGCATCGCTCCAAACCGGAGTTTCCGGGGTCTGCGCCGCCTTGGCGACCGACGGCGCCGGTGGCGTTTTCTGGCAACCCAGGAACAACACTGGCAGTGCCAGCAACATGCATTTACGCGTTAGTGGTAACAACGAACCTCCGGGAGTTTCCCAACCTCTCCTCATTGTAGGTGGCTGCGGCCCTCGGGACAACTGCCGGTGCAGCATTCTCACGGGTTGCTACACTTGCGTTAGGAATGCCCGAGCCCCATATTGGCGTGCCCCATATCCGCGTGCAAGGCCTCTCCAAGGTCTACCAATCCGGTGGCGCGGACCTGGTAGTGTTCTCCGGGGTCGATCTCGAGGTGGCGCGCGGTGAGATGCTGGCGCTAGTAGGCGAATCGGGCGCAGGTAAGTCGACTCTCTTACACCTTTTGGGCGGCCTCGACAGGCCTTCCGGCGGTACGATATACTACGGAAGTACAGAAATTTCAGCCCTTTCGGACTCGGAGCAGGCGGATTTTCGCAACCGGGAAATTGGGTTCGTCTGGCAAATTCACTACCTTCTGCCGGAATTCACGGCGCAGGAAAACGTGATGATGCCGTTGTTGATTCGGGGATGTCCCCGCTCGGAAGCGGCCTCCGAATCGCTAGCGAGGTTGGATGAGGTTGGGTTACGGGCACGGTCGTCACACCGCGCCGGTGAGCTTTCCGGTGGAGAGCAGCAGCGCGTCGTGTTGGCCAGGGCGCTGGTGGGCCGTCCGCAGGTTCTGCTTGCCGATGAACCCACGGGCAACCTCGATTTCCGGACCGGGGAAATGATTTTCGAACTCCTGGCAAATCTGCATCGCTCGCACCAGCTCACCTCGGTTTTCGTCACTCATAATCTCTCGTTTGCGCGGCGTTGTGACCGCGTACTGGTAATGGACAAGGGCGGCTTGGTACCGGCTGCCCGAAATGATTCGCAACGCGAATGCGGTACGGAGTATCTTTAAGTCTATAGGGGGTCTTTCGATTTTATGTTCGAACGTTACACGGAGAAGGCGCGGCGCGTAATCTTCTTTGCGCGTTATGAGGCCAGCCAGTTCGGCAGCCCGTACATCGAGACGGAGCACCTTTTGCTAGGCCTGTTGCGAGAAGACAAAGCTCTGGCCAACCGTTTCCTGCGTTCTCACGCGGCGGTGGAATCGATCCGCAAGCAAATCGAAGGACACACCACCATTCGCGAGAAAGTTTCCACCTCGGTGGACCTGCCGCTCAGCCATGAATGCAAACGCGTCCTGGCCTACGGCGCGGAGGAAGCGGAGCGGCTCAATCACAAACACATCGGCACCGAGCACCTCCTCCTGGGTCTGCTGCGCGAAGAGAAGTGCTTCGCGGCCGAGATCCTGCACGAGCGCGGTCTGCGCCTTACCACTATCCGCGAGGAGCTGCAGCGGTCGCAAAGTGAAAAGGTAGCTTCCGCGCGTCCCAAGGAAAGCTCCCTGCTGGCCGAGTTCAGCCGCGACCTTACCCAGGCGGCCATGGACAACACACTCGACCCGCTCGTCGGCCGCGACTACGAACTGGAGCGCGTGGTGCAGATCCTCTGCCGCCGCACCAAGAACAACCCTGTGTTGATTGGCGAACCCGGCGTCGGCAAGACGGCGATCGTCGAAGGCCTGGCGCAGCGCATTGCCGAGGGCGACGTACCGTCGTTCCTGGCCGACAAGCGCATCCTGGCGCTGGATCTCTCGCTCATCGTGGCCGGCACCAAGTACCGCGGCCAGTTCGAAGAGCGGCTCAAAACCATCATGAAAGAGTTGATGGAAAACCAGAACGCCATCATCTTCATCGATGAGCTGCACACGCTAGTGGGCGCCGGATCGGCGGAAGGTTCGCTCGACGCCGCCAACATCCTGAAGCCGGCCCTTTCGCGCGGCGAAATCCAGTGCATCGGCGCTACCACACCCGCCGAATTCCGAAAATCGATCGAGAAGGACCGCTCGCTCGAGCGCCGCTTCCAGGCGGTGAAAGTTCCGCCGCCGAGCGAGACCGACGCCATCAAGATTCTCTTCGGCATCAAGGATCGCTACGAGAAGTTCCACGCCGTCGCCTACACGGACGACGCGATCGAAACGGCCGTCTACACTTCCAGCCGCTACATTCCAGACCGCTACTTGCCGGACAAGGCCATCGACCTTATCGACGAGGCCGGTGCGCGCGTGAAGCTGCGCCAGACCACTTTGCCCGCCGATCTCGCCGACATCCAGAAGCGCATCAAGTTCATCGTGCACCGCATGGAGAACGCCATCGCCAATCACGAGTTCGAGAAGGCGCGCTTCTATTCCGATGAAGAACGCAAAGAGCGCGAGAACATGCGCCAGTTGCGCGAAAAGTACAATCTCGACGATTCTTCTACCGGCTGCGTGACTAAAGACGATATCGAAGATGTGGTGGCGCGCTGGACCGGCGTCCCCATGACATCGATCAAGGAAGAGGAAATCACCAAGCTGCTGCGCATCGAAGACGAGCTGCACAAGCGCGTGATCAGCCAGGAGAAGGCGATTTCCGCGTTGGCGCGCGCTATTCGCCGTTCGCGCGCCGGTTTGAAATCGAGCAACCGTCCGGCCGGTTCGTTCCTGTTCCTGGGACCCACCGGCGTGGGCAAGACCGAAGTAGCGCGTGCGCTGGCGGGCTTCCTGTTCGGCAGCGAGAAGAGCCTGGTGCGCTTCGACATGTCGGAGTACATGGAAAAGCACTCGGTCTCCAAGCTGATCGGTTCGCCTCCCGGATACGTGGGCTACGAAGAGGGCGGCCAGCTCACCGAGCGGGTCAAGCGCAATCCGTATTCCATCATCCTGCTCGACGAAATCGAGAAGGCCCATCCGGATATTTACAACATCCTGCTGCAGGTGTTCGAAGATGGCCAGTTGACCGATGGACTCGGCAACCAGGTCGACTTCAAAAACACCATCATCATCATGACTTCCAACCTGGGAGCGCGGTTCCTTGAGAAGCGCGGCCATCTCGGATTCTCCACGCCTATGGGCGAGGGCGTATCCCAGAAGATCGAAGACATGGTGCGCAGCGAAGTCAAGAAGGCGTTCAATCCCGAATTCCTGAACCGCCTGGACGAAGTGATTCTCTTCACCTCGCTGACCGATGACGACCTGATCAAGATCATCGACCTTCTGGTGATGCAGGTGAACGGTAATCTGGTGGCGAAGCAGGTGAAGATCCGGCTGGCGCCGGACGCCGCCAAGTACATCCTCGACAAGACGTGCGGGGACCGCAGCTACGGCGCTCGTCCGTTGCGTCGCGCTCTGCAGAAGTATATCGAGGACCCGCTGTCGGAGGCGCTCATTCAGGGCTCTTTGCCGCGTCCGTCGGAACTTGAGGTCTACTGCGGGGTCGCTGGCATCTATTACCGCCAGATACTGGCCGAAGGAGAGGCTCCGGGGACAGAGACGCCGGGGACAGAGACGCCGGTGACCGCTGGCAGCGCGCCCGCGGAAGTCCTCCCGGCCGCTGGCACGCTGCTGTTTACCTTCGAATAGAGATGATGCGCTGGAAGCACGCGGGCCCGCTGATGGCGGTGCTCGCGTGCATGGCGCAGCCCGCCAACACCCCGCCGGATAACCAGAAGATAGTCGTCGCGCAACTCGCTCCCGCGACAATTCAGGACCGTCTGAACTCCGTTCCTCGCAAGCTGGCCGACCGCGTGGCCAAGCTCGAGTCTTTGTTCCACGATGCGGGATGCGCCGACGATCGCTTCTTCGAACAGCCCGTTCCACACTCCAAGGCGCCCAATCTGGTCTGCACCCTGATTGGCCAGACCGATAGCGAAATCGTAGTTGGCGGCCATCTGGATTCGGTCGAGATTGGGATGGGCGCCATCGACGATTGGAGCGGTGCGGCCCTGCTTCCCAGCTTGTACCAGAGCCTCAAGGACAAGCCGCGGCGCCATCGCTTCGTCTTCTGGGCTTCGCGGCCGAAGAACAGGGGCTTGTCGGCTCGGCCGAGTTCGTGCGCAGGCTGCCGCGCGAAGAGCGCCGCCGCATCCGCGCCATGATCAACCTGGAGTGCCTCGGCGTGGGGCCGCCGGAGGTTTGGGCCAGCCGGGCCGATAAGCAGCTGCTGGATGCCTATTCCATGGCCGCGAGCATTCTCCATATGCAACCGCGAGGCATGAACGTCGACCGTGTCGGAGACGACGATTCGCACTCTTTTCTGAACGCCGGCATTCCTGTGCTGACAATGCACTCGCTGACGTCCGGCACTCTGCGCCTGATCCACAGCCCCAGCGACAAGCTCGACGCCATCCACCCCGACGACTATTACGCGGCGTACCGCATGGCGGCCGCCTACCTGGCGTATCTCGACGCCGCTCTGTAGGACATGCTTTAGCTTGTCCAGGCGAGCTTCGCTCGCCCCCACTCCTGCGGGCTTCGCCCGCCCCCACTCCTGCGAACTTCGCCCGCCTTTGGACAAGCTAAAGCATGTCCTACCAAAGCCGAATACCAAGACGATTCCGAGTCGCGCACCAGACGCATCGCCTGTGACGCGCATGAAAAAAGCCGTGCTACGCTGAGTCTTCATGCGCAAATTTCTGGTTTCCATTCTGTGCGGATCTCTGCCCGCGTTCGGTTGGGGAGGGGAAGGGCACAGCCTGATTGCGCGTATCGCCTGGGTCCAGCTGACGCCCGCGGTGCAGGCCCGCGTCTCTGAAATACTCGGGCCCAACGTGTCCATCCAATCCATCGCCAGTTGGGCCGACAACATCCGCAATCAGCGCCGCGACACGGGACCGTGGCACTACATCGACATCCCCATCGACAAGCCCCATCTGGATATGGCGCGCGATTGCCCCAAGGGCGATTGCGTGATCGCCAAGATCGAAGATTTTCAGAAAGTGCTGAAGGATCCCGCGACCCCGCCCGTGCAGCGCAAAGAAGCGCTCATGTTTGTGGTCCATTTCGTGGGCGACATGCATCAGCCCCTGCATTGCGCCGACAACAGCGATCAGGGCGGCAACAAAGTGATGGTCAAGTTCGGCGACCGCCCCACAGATCGGCCTTACAATCTACACAGCCTGTGGGATGGCGGCCTGCTGGGCAAGATGCCCAAGGAAGACGACCTGTTCGCCGTCTACTCCCAGGAATCGGCCGCGCATGCCAAGAAGTGGGCTAAAGGTACGGTAGAGGATTGGGCGGAGCAGAACCACAAGGTCGCGCAGAAGATCACCTACGGGAAACTGCCCAAGGTGGCGCCGGGTACGCCTGAGCCGATCGATGCCGCCTATGAGAAAAAGGCCGACCTGGTCATCCAATTGCAAATTGAAAAGGCCGGTGCCCGGCTGGCTCGCGTTTTGAACGAAGCTTTGCAATAGAATAGAGGGCATGCTCTCAGAGTTTGACGACAGGCCGGCCGTACCGCTGTGGCTACTAGCGGGGGCGGCACTGACGATGATGGTCCACATGTATCTGGTATTCATGTGGGTGCCGACCGAAGCTGCGCAGGGAATCGTGCAGCGGCTCTTCTATTTTCACGTTCCCGCGGCGTTCGCGCAGTTCACCGCCAGCTTCGTCGGCGGCGTGGCGGCGATCCTGTACCTGGTCAAGCGGGATAGCCGTTACGACGACCTGTCGCTGGCCGCTAATGAGACCGTCGTAGTGTTTGGGCTTGTAAATATTTTATTGGGCATGATGTGGGCCAAGCCAATCTGGGGAATTTGGTGGACATGGGACCCGCGTCTCACCTCGGCATTCTTGCTGTTGTTCATTTACGCGGCATATCTGGTGCTCCGGCCGGCCGCGCCCGTGGAGCACCGGGCGACGATCTGCGCGGTGCTGTGCATCCTGGGGATGGCGGATGTGCCGTTGGTCTACATGTCCAACCGGCTGTTCCGCACGCAGCATCCCGCACCGGTGGTCGGGGGAGGGCCGAACTCGGGGATGGAGCCGCGCATGTACGTCGTCTTCGCCTTCGGTATCGTTACGGTGATGTTGTTGTGGTGGTGCGTGCTGCTCGTCCGGCGCCGAGTGGCGCGCCTGGAGCGCGCCTCAGCTGATTTGACTCGCAGGTCCCACGAACTGGAAGACATAAGGAGCTATTAGAATGGATCCGCAACTAAGTTTTCTTTTTTGGGGCTATACCGTCGGCTGGCTGCTGATTTTTGGCTACCTGTTCTGGATTTCGCAGAAGGAGCGATCGCTGCGTAAGAAAGTCTCGGAACTCCAGGAAGCCATGGAAGAACGTTGGAAGCAGAAGAAAGCCTAAGCCTTCTTCTGCGACTTCTTCATCGCCACTCCGATGACCAGCAACGCGCTTCCCATGAGGAGCAGGCTGCCCGGTTCGGGAGTGCTCGTGACGGTGGTGGCGCCACTGACGGTCACGGTGCCGAGCAGGATGTTGGCGTCCGTGTCGCACGGGCTGGTGCCGGTCGCGAGCAGCGTGTAGTAGGTATACTGGCCCCAATCGGGCAGCGTGATGGCGCCGGTGGGATTGGCGTTACTGCCGCTACCGGTGAGCAAGGGTTCCCCGAGTGCGCCATCGGTTTTCGAGTTGCCTGCCACAGTGAGCGGCGTATTCGAGCCGTAGAGAGCCCAGCCTTCGCCCGATTGGTCACTGGAGATGCCCATCGTCACCGTGGCTTTCGGAGCGGCCGCAATAGCATTCGAAAAGTCGATCTGGATTCCATCGTTCAGTGCGGCGCTGATCTCGTGGTCGCCTGCCGGATCGTTTGCCATTCCCAGGCCGGTTTCGCCGGCGCCGCCGTTCTTGGCGTACAGGTCGGGTCCGGCCGTGGCGGGCTGCGTCAGGTTGGTGGGCGTCGTGAGGCCATAGGCCGTGAGCGTAACGCCGTTGCTGGTTTGGGAGTAGGAAAGCCCTAGAAGCGTGTTCGCGTTGCTGGTCGTTACCCAATCAAAGGTGTAAGTAGTCGCCTGAGCGGGTGTAATCGCCGCCATTCCCACAAGAGCTGCCGTTGCTACTAGAAGTCCGTTTTTCATCGTCGTTTCCCCTCACTGCGGCGCTGGTCTTATGCGGCGCCGATCGCATGTATGTATTGCTTACAAAGCGATTGTAGGTGGGGTTTGCGATGGAATAATCATCGTACGGTTGGGGCTGGGTACCGCGGGATGGGGAAACGAATGGAACCGGGACCGTACGAGGCGTACGGAAAAGCGGCGCCAAGTACCGGTTAATAGTACCGGCCTGGCATTACTGAGGGTAAAGTTAGTGGTCGCGAAGCCGAAGGTGTTCCGCGACGTCCTGCCCTTGCAAACACGATGACGGCAGTTGAAGCCATCGAGCCAAGCCAGGAAGCTGCAGATTGCGGAGCCCCTCAACCGCTACAAAGCCTCCGTCGCTCGCGAATCAAGCTGTTGAACTACGCTTTGCGGTTGCGCTTCCTCATCGTCACGCCGGCACCGATCAGAGCCATGCCAGCCATCACGAAGGTGCCGGGTTCCGGCGTCTGCTGGGTGCCGGTGCCGCCACTATACGCAAGGTCGACGGAATTGATTGTAAGGCCGCAGTCGTTGGTGACGCCCACGAGGTAATCCGTGTACAGCGTGCTGCTGGTGGACGTGAAACTCGGTGTGGCGCCTGAGGCCATCGGGCCGGAGCTCAACAGGGCGTATTTGCCTGCATTCACGCCGGTCGTGTTATAGCCGTAAACGGTCCAGTAGGAAGAGCCCGGGATATCGACAGTCATGTTGAACGAGATTTGGCTGACCGAACCAGTCTGAGTAGTGGCGTCGGCGACAACCTGGGAAAAGTCCAAAACAACGCCATCGGTGGGTCCGATGTACTTGGGATCGTTGCTGCTCAGGCCTAGGCCATGCTTACTTACCTCGATGTCTGCTGGGCCGCTGGGATTGCTTTGGCTGCCTGGGTTGCTGAGAACGACGCTGTCGGCGCTGCCGCTGTTGACGCTGACCGTGAGAGGCGGAGTTGTCACTGAAAATACACCGTCAAATCCATAAGCTACGACGGAACCCAGACCTGAGCCAAGGCTGAATCCCTGCGATGTGCCGTAGACGGTCGAGGGTGAGCTGTTGAACACGATGGATGTAGCCTGTGCCGGCGTCAAGAAAACCGCTGCCGTGAACAATGCGGAAATCGCAAGTTGAGTCTTCAAGTCTTTTTTCCCTCCGCCGCTTGTTGCGGCACTTACACCTGCGATTGTAAGTGAAGAATCACCCAATCAAATATGGGTTTGTACTGTCCAGGTACTGCTAAAACCTGAAAGGATACTGCTTATCACGCAGGTAGTACCAAGGCTGCCACCGAGGTTTTAGGCTGTCATTGTTGCCGTGATACTAGGATCATCTAAAACCCTGTGCAGTCCAGCGCTTTTGCGCTATTTCCAGATGAAATCCGAAGCCGATTCATGCTGTCCACGGGCTGTTTTGGCGGCTATAGTTAGCATCGCGAGGTACTTAGTGGGTGGGCGGGTATTGGTACTAGGCTGCCAGGCTGCTATATTAGCACCGTAATCGATAGACTCCGATTCCGTGCCAGATTTGTCCGATGGCGCGCGATGGACTTTTTCGAACACTTCTTGGGACGGCCGCCGGCCCGTTACAATGGTTCCGTCCATGTCCAAGCGCACCGGTTTGATCCTGTTTATAGCGCTCGCGGCGCTTTTTCTGATGGTGAACCGCCCTGCCTACAAGGGCTACTTCACCGACGACGATTTCGATCATCTCAGTTGGACCCGCCATGCTCCCATGAGCGAGTTCCTGTTGGGCCTGTTGACGCCGAAGTACCAGACCAACAACTTTCGCCCTGTGGGCCACCTCTTCTACCACGAGGAGGCGCAGTTCTTCGGATTCGATTTTAAAAAGTACCTGGCCACCACCCATATTCTTCACTTGCTGAACGTCTGGCTGGTCTGGTTGCTGGCGCGCAAATTGGGCGCTAAGCCGTTCGCCGCGGCAGCCGGATGTGTCCTCTTCGCGCTTCATACGGGATATTTCGAAGCTGTCTGGAAGCCCGCGTACATCTTCGACATCCTGTGCACCACACTCTGCCTGCTCAGCATTCTGAGCTACGTGCGCGGCCGATGGGTCCTCAGCTTTGTCTGTTTTTGGTTGGCTTACAAGGCCAAGGAACTGGCGGTGATGGTTCCGTTCGTCCTGGGTTGTTACGAGCTGTGGTACGGACAGAAGCGCTGGAAACCTCTGGCTCCGTTTTTCCTGGTGTCCGGTTGGCTGGCGCTGCAGGCGCTGGTTCTGGCTCCCAATACCGGCGACGACAACCCGTACGCCTTCCACTTCACATTAGGCGCGCTGGCGGTTACCACCTCCTTCTACGCAGCTCGCGTCTTCCTCATCCCGGACCTCGGATTTGCGGTTCCCATTGCCGCATGGTTCAGCCACAACCGGCGCGTCTGGTTCGGAACCGCCGCCATGATCCTGTTCCTTACGCCGGTGCTGTTCCTGCCGGGGCGGATCGAGACGGCCTACTGCTACCTGCCCTTTACCGGGTTGGCTATCGCTCTCACGGGCGCCGCGGAGATGTGCCACCCAGCGGTGATTGTCGCCGGCCTGCTGCTGCTGGCTCCCTTCGAACTGCACGATATGCGCATCCAGCGCCGCGACAAGCTGTCGAAAGACGATGACGCTCGCGCGTGGGTCACCGCTTGGAGCAAATACGCGTCTGGAGCAGGCCCAATCGGTACTTTTCTGTATAACGGAACGCCGTACGGTTTCGGAACCTTCGGCATCGAAGGCGCCATCAAGTGCCTCTACCCGGGCACGGGCTATCGCATTCGCTACTATGACAAACTGCCGGTGGCGCTCGATGCCAATCGCGTAGCGGTGCTCACCTGGAATCAGAGTTTGCATCAGGTGGACATCGTGACTCACGGTCCGGATACGCGCGATACAGGGTACATCGATACCAACTCCAACACGCCTGTCTGGCAACTCGGAGACGGCTGGTCGAACCCCGAAGGCGGCTTCCGCTGGATCGCGCCCCTCGCCACCGCGCGGCTCGAACGTCCGGAGGGCGCGGCTCATTTCGAATTGCGTGTTCTGGCCAACACTAGTTTGGTGCAGAATACCGGAGCGGTGACCGTGCAGGTTTCTCTGAACGATGCGACACTGCCGGGACAGCGCATCACGCAGGCCGGTTGGCAGACGCTCTCCTGGGATCTGGCAACTGCGCCGGCGGGCACGGCCAACGTGACGATACGGATCGACCCGCCGTTCCATGCTCCCGGGGACCCACGTGTTCTGGGAATCGCCGTGGGCAGTTTCGGATTCAAATAAGTGGATGGGGCAGCCTTCGTGTGGAAGCCAATCCTGGCTGTAGGCGGCCGTTCAGGCCGCCGGGCCGGCTGGAAAGCCGGCTCGCAGGCAAGATTGCCCAATGCGGCATACTTTTCTCACCGCCGAGATTGCGAATCCATTGGTGGGGCGGACCCCCTGGTCCGCGCGGGACGCCCTCGTCCCGCCCGTGCGCGGAGAATCAGTCGGCTGCGACCACCGAGGAGCCGACCAGGGGGTCGGCCGCGGACGAGGGCGGCCGCCCGACTATCTGTGCAATTACCCGGAGACGGGAAAAGCATGTGGCATCAGGTAAGATTGCCCGCCAAACCAAGACGGGTTCATCCCAACTTCCACGAAGTCAGCAGTTCGCCGTCCCGCGGAAAAACGTATAGCAGAAAGTGCCGTCCGGCTGGGCTGCCCGATGCAGATCGGCGACACCCTTGTCCCAACTTGCCTCATCCATCAGCCCCAGCGAGAGGGCCTGTTCGCGCACTCCCTCCACCATTGCGGTGAAGGTATTTTTCGAGAAGCCTTCGATCAGATCGGGGCGCGAGCCATCCACGTAAATCATGCGAGGTACGACGAGCGCATTCAGGAAGCCCGCGCCCACCAGCAGCGGATACAGGCTCCGCACGATCAGCGAGTCGCCGCCCGCCCGGGCTTGCAGTTCCACCAGGCATTGCACCGCGCGCGTGGCCTCCGGTGTTTGCGGGTAGCAGTACCAGGAACCATGATCGCCCTCGATTACCGTGATGGTGCCGTTCGGCTTCAGCATGCGGCGAAGCATCGCGAGGGCCCTCTCGGGTTGCGCCAAATGCTCCAGCACGAAACACACAAACACATCGTCGAAGCTCGCCTCCGCGAACGGTAAGTGAAATAAGTCGGCGAGTTCGAAACGGACGTTGCGATGTCCACCTGCCTCCACCCGCTGCCGCGCCGCATCCAGGGAAACCGGGGAACGGTCGATCGACACGATCTCGGCATCGGGACTGTTACCGGCCAGGAACACCGTCTGCGCGCCGGTTCCACACCCGGCTTCCAGGACCCGGCGCCCACGCGCGTAGCCAATGCCCTCGTGCAACACGTCGCTCAACGTGTTGGCTTGATCGGCGAGGCGCTCCGCTTCGCGCGTGGAATAACCGTGGACGTACTGTGTTCCGGGCACTACTCATTACTATACTGAAACGTCTTCGCGATCACCGCTCTCGCCTCGCCGATCTCTTCGCGCGAGATGGTGTGCGGCATTCCAGGGTATCGCCGCAGCGTGACATCCGCACCCATGTTTCCGAGCACGGCCGCGGACTCCTGTACGCGCTGCCAGGGAACATGCGGATCGGGATCGCCGGAGCCCAGGAATGCAGGCGTACCGGCGAGACTGCCGGCGTAGCGGAACTCGCTTCCCGGCGGACCGATCAGTCCGCCGGTGAAGGCGATGAGTCCGCCGTATCGCGCTGCGTTCCGGGCCACGAATTCCGATGCCAGGCAGGCGCCCTGGGAGAAGCCTGCGATTACGATGTTCTCCCGCGCGATCCCCTGACGCAATGCCGCGTCGACAGTTTCGCCCACTTTCGCGAGCGACTTCGTCAGCCACGGCTCATTGCGCTCAAGGGGCGCGAGGAAGGAATTGGGATACCACGCGTGCCCCGGCGCTTCGGGCGCGAAGTACGACGCCTCCGGGAAGCCGAACTCATCGCGCAGTCCGAGAATATCCTCAGCAGATCCACCGCGCCCATGCAGCAGAATGATGGCGGATTTCATCGCGCCACCTCCGCCGCTACGTCAGGCATCGTAAGGGGTGGCAACACGGCTTCCAACTGCGCGCGCTCCGGCTCCAGCCACGCCGGCAGCACGAGGTGCGAGCCCAGCTTTTCGGGCGCCTCATCGACTGCGAATCCGGGTGGATCGGTGGCGATCTCGAACAGGATATTGCCGGGCTCGCGGTAGTAAATCGAGTGGAAATACTTGCGGTCCATGACGGGACTCACGCCGTAGCGGAGCTTGCTCAACTCGCCAAGCCATGCGAGTTGCTGCGCATCGTCGGCGGTCCGCCAGGCGATGTGGTGGACGCTGCCCACGAGCACGCGTCCCTGCCTCTCTTGCGGCACGTGCAGCACATCGACCGTGCGCGCCGACTCGGTGGAATCGGCGGCGTAACGGTAGCGATTGCCATCCTGAGCGATTAGCTTAAATCCCATGGTGTTGGTGAGCAGCGCGGATGTGGGGCCGTGGTTGGCCTCCGACAGCGTGGCGCTGTGAAAGCCGCGGATCGCGAATGGCAGCGGCACGGGACCGGCCTCGAAAGCGCGGTCATCGTTCGCCGCCGCGCTGGCGATCAACTCGACGCGCATGCCGTCGGGATCGGAGAACGCGATGACCTTCTCGTCAAAGCGGCCGAACGGGCCTTCGAACGTTACGCCGCGCGAGGTGAGACGCGCGGTCCAGTAGTCCATGGCATCTTGCGGAATCGCGAACGCCGTCTCGGTGACTTGTCCCGCGCCGCGCCGGCCTTTGGGCGCCGAGGGCCACGGAAAGAACGTCAGGATGGTGCCGGGATGTCCCGAGCCATCGCCGTAATACAGGTGGTAGGTTGTGGGGTCGTCGAAATTGACCGTCAGTTTGACCAGACGCAGGCCCAGCAGGCCCGCGTAAAAGTTCAGGTTGGTTTGCGGATCCCCCGCGATCGCCGTGATGTGGTGAATACCCAGAATTTGTTTGCTCATACAGTTTTTCCCATTTGCGCGGCTACCGACCGGCCCAGTTTCTTCAGGCCGTCGTAGACCTGTTTCTTTTCTTGTTGGTCGAGCACCGCAACGGCATCCTCCAGATGCTGTGCGTGTTTCTGAAAGACTTCTTCGATGAGCTGCCGGCCGGCGTCCGTCAGTTCTATGCGCCGCGCCCGCCGGTCTCCGGGCGTCGACTTGCGGACCGCGAGGCCCCTCACCTCGACGCGGTCTACAGCCGCCGTCATCGACCCGCTGGCGAGCAACACTTTCGCCTGGATCTCCGAGATGGTGAGCGGACCTTTGTGGAGCAGCGCTTCGAGCACCATAAAGTCGCTCAGGCAGAGCCCCAGGCCGGCGATATCCCGCTCCACCAGGACGTTCAGGGCATGATGGCAGCGCGCCAGCACGATCCAGAGTTTGGGCGCGGTCATGTCAGTTGCCGGCGATCTTGCGGTCGGCTGATAACGCTCCGCCGCCCTTGACGATGAGGAACGCGGTGATGGCCAGCACCAGCAGGTGATACTCGATACCCTCGCCTTTCTGCGTGCCCGACCAGTTGGCGAACAGGCCGAATTGCAAGTGCACCGTAAAGATGGCGACCAGCATGTTCACCGCGATCCCGAACGCCGCGATGCGAGTGAGAAGTCCCAGCAGCAGGCCGATTCCGCCGAAGAACTCCGCGGCGATGGCCAGAAAGGCGAAGAGCGTTGGAATGTGCATGGTCCCGGTGAAGAATCCCATAGTGCCGGTGAATCCATAGCCTCCGAACCATCCCAGCATTTTCTGCGCTCCGTGGGCGAAGAACAAAAATCCCAGGACGAATCGCAGAATGGTGATGGCGGTGCTGTTTTCGGTGGTGGTGAGCTTTCGTAGCATACTCCATCGGACGCGATATGCTGGCGAAAAGATTCTTCATGTGAGGATGAGTAACTGCGGCAGACAATCGGTCGCGGCTCCGCACGAAGTCCCATGGAATCAATGGAGCGTTTCCGAGCCGGCGCATCAGCAAAGCGGTCTTCAGGATCTGACGTGAGTTTCGTGACAGAAAGTAGCTAAAGCTGTAGCCAAAGCATGTTCTACCCGGCGCGGCGAGGCGAGTACTTACTGAGGGCTGACTGGAGTTTCTCCGCGGCCGGGATTGGCTTGGCGCCGCTGGTGAGGATATCCTTGCTGGTCCACCGCTGCCCGTAGATCGCCTCATTCTCGTCGATGTCGTTGCGCAGGGTGGCGCCATCGAGAGACACTCCGCCGAAGAGGCCGTGGGAGCGCGACCACGAGAGAATTTCGGCAGTTACGAACCCGTCGGTCTGGGCGGTGGCGTCACGGCCGACCGGCCCGGCGGCTGCGGTGGCCTCGGCCCCGATGGTGAATTTGCTCTTGGTGAGGCGCTTCATGCCGCCGGCATTCATGATCAGCAGAACTACATCGCTCGACGAGTACCCGGCCTGCAGTCCGAAACTTCCACCTTCGATGCGGATGGCGGCGGGCGGTCCCCACCCTTCGCCCCCGGCGGCGCGACAGACGGCATAGCCGCGCCCATACTTGCCGCCCACGATCACCGCCGCCTTCTTGAGACCGGGCACCAAGACAACGCAGTACGCCTTGTTGAGAAGACCCTGTGGGATGGTGCGGTCCGGCGTCCCCATCACCTCGGAGAAGAGCGTGGCGGCGTTGTTCAGCCGATCGCCGGTCTTGGTGTCGTCATTGGCCAGTACGGGCGCGCAGGCCAGCGCCGCGGCGAGCGTCAACGAAATCCATCGCATGTCTTATGGTACCTTCGCAACATTTTGCGGTCCGTCTGTTTCCGCACGTTTAACGTTGCCGGGAAGGGCGCTGGCAACCGGCGCAGAGAGTAGAGTCAGCGTCTTTCCGCGACTTCAGACCTCCTGATCTCGTGGAAATTGAGGCGAGCCCGGCAGCGGCGATATGTGCGCTTCGTTGGCAGGCAATCTTGCCTGCAGGCGACCTTTCAGGCCGCCGGCGGGTTGAAAACCCGCCTGCAGCCAGGATTGGCTGCCACACAACAGCGTTGCGGCTCAACTCAATTTTCCCCGACCGCTGAACTCGCCGGGGACGAGATCAGGAGATCTGGAGTTCGCTGTTGCCGGGAAGGGCGCTGGCCACCGCGCAGAGAGTCGCGATCAGCAGGCAGAGGGCGGCGAACCAGTCGCCGAAACGGGTATAGACGGTCTGCTGGGATATGTAGGTGAAGCCTGCGTAATACGCGGCGCGCGTGTTGGGAGCGAGGCTGCCGCGCACGCGGCCGGCGGGATCGATGGCGGCGGTGATGCCGTCGTTGGTGGACCGCAGAATCCAGCGGCGATTCTCGGCGGCGCGCATGCGCACGATGTTGAGATGCTGGGGGCGCGCGGCGCTCTGCCCGAACCATCCGTCGTTGGAGAGATTGAAGAGCGCCTCGGCACCGTCGGCGGCGAATTTGCGGACAAAGCCGGGGAAGACCGATTCGTAGCAGATGAAGGCGCCGATCCGGTGCCTGCCGGCCTGCGACACCACCACGCGATGGCCGGGCACGAAATCGCCTACCTCGCTCGAGACCTTGTCGGCAAGGTAGTTGAACGGCCACGGCACGTACTCGCCGAACGGCACCAGATTCACCTTGTCGTAGCGCGCGAGAGGGATGCCGTTAGGCGAAATGAGTTGCGCGGAGTTGAGCGGGGCACCCTTCGAGGTGTGCGCCACGGTGCCCAGCAAAAGGTGGGATTGCGTCATGCGCGCGAGGTTGTTGACGTAGTCGCGGAAGCTGGCGTCCTCCTCGTAGTAATAGGGCGCGGGCACCTCCGGCCACACGATGATGGAGGGCAGTCGGACGCCGGGCTGTAAGGCGCCACGCAAGGTGAGGGCGGACTGTTCCCGCACGGTCTGTATGAGGATCTCCGGGGTCCATTCCTGCGTCTCAGAGATGTTGGACTGCACCAGCAGTGCGGCATCCTGGCCGGGCTCAGGTGGCGGCAGGGCGGGCAGCAGCGGCAACAGCAGCATGGGAGCCAGCCACAATAATTCGCGCCGTGGCCGGCGCAAAATCGCCAGGGCCAGGGCGGCCGACATCATCACAAAAATGAAAGACAGGCCGTAGACGCCGGTGAAAGGCGCGAGACGCATGGGCCATCCCATGTCGGCTCCGGCGTTGCCGAGCGCCAGCCAGGCGAAGCCGAGCGGGCCGTGAGTGAACTCCACCGTCACCCACCACGCGGCCACTGCCGGGACGGCCCACCAACGGCGCATCAGGATTCCCGCCAGCAGCGCGAAGACTCCCATGTGGATCGCCTTGGCCACGCAGAAGAGCGCGAACATGGCCAGCGCGAGTCCCTTGCCCATGTCGCCGTGGACGGCGAGCACGATCTGGATCCAATAGCAGACGCCGCACCAATAGACCGCGCCCGCGGTCCATCCAAGCAGGAACCGGCGCCACGGGCGGCGTTCGCGGAATACCGCCAGCAGCAGCGGCGTGAGTGCCACGGGAGCGAACCAAACCAGATTGAAGCGGGGGAAGCAGAAGATGAGCAGTGCCGCGGAGAGCAGCGCCAGCAGCAGATTCAGCACGGGCTATGCCGCAGGCCGGCATCGGCAGGCCGTTGCGCGGCGTCGGCGACCTCGTCGGCTGGGTGACCTGCCGCATCGGCGACTCCATCCGCTGGCCGCTGCGCGGCATTGGCGACTTCATCGGCCGGGCGACCTGCCGCATCGGCGACTTCATCGGCCGGGCGACTTGCCGCTTCGGTGACTCCGTCCGCTGGCCGTTGCGCGGCGACGACGACTCCATCGGCCAGGCGGCTTGCCGCGTCGGCGACTTCATCGGCCATGTAGGAGCTGCGCACCAGCGGTCCGCTGAAAACCATTTTGAATCCCAGCGAGAGTCCGTATACGCGATACCGCTCGAACTGCTCGGGGGTGACGAATTCCGCTACCGGGAGATTGCGGCGCGTTGGCTGGAGGTATTGTCCGATGGTGGCGGCGTCCGTACCCGCGGCGTGCAGATCGCGCAGCAGGGCATGGACTTCGTCTTCCGTCTCGCCGAGCCCCACCATGAAGCCCGACTTGGTGAGAGCAGTGGAATGGCGGCGCGCGAAGGCCAGCACGTCGAGCGACTGGCGGTAGTCGGCCTGCGGGCGCACGCGTGTGTAGAGACGCGGCACGGTCTCCATATTGTGATTGAAGACGTGCGGACCGGCATCGAGCACGCGGGCGACGGCGTCCAGATCGCCGCAAAAATCGGGGGTGAGCACTTCCACGCGAGCCTCGGGCAGCGCGCGGCGGACTTCGCGAACGGTCGCGGCGAAGTGCGCCGACCCTCCATCGGCGAGATCGTCGCGGTTGACGCTAGTGATCACCACGTAGCGCAGTTTCATGTCGGCGGCCATGCGGGCGACGTTCGCGGGCTCGGCGGCATCGAGCGGCATCGAGCGGCGGTTGGGGTTGAACTTCGGGACGGAGCAGAATCCGCAACCGCGCGTGCAATGGCTGCCGAGGATCATGAAGGTGGCGGCGCCGCGATGGAAGCACTCGTGGATATTGGGGCAGCGCGCCGATTCGCAGACGGTGTGCAGATTCAACTCGCGCAGTCCGCTCTTGAGCTGGTTGAGCGATTGGAAATGGGTGCGGCTCTTACGCGCCCACTCCGGCAGGCGGGGCCTGGGAGTTGCTCCGAGCTGTACTAGAGGATCGCTCACGGCTTCTTGAAGATGTTGGCGAACCCGGCGTCTTCGAGTTGCTTCTTGGCTTTGGTGAACGATGCCTTGTCGGAGTAGGGTCCCACCCACACCAAGGTGAGATTGTCGTGCCCGGGCCGCGTGACCACAGGAAATCCCTGGCCCTTGAGAGTCTGCGATAACGCATCGGCCGAGTTGTGACTGCCGGCGAGCACCTGCCAGTAAGAGCCATTGGCGGGCGGTTCGGCGGCCGGTGGAGCAGGCTTTTCGACCGGCGGAGCAGGCTTTTCCGCTACCGGGGCGGGCGCGGGTGCGGTTGCTTCTTTCGCCGGGACCGTGGTGGGTTGCGGCGGCGCTTCCACGGGCGGCGCGGTATCGGGATGCGCGACATCGGGATTCATGACGGCCGGATTGGCGGCCGGGGTCCCGGATCCGGGATTGGCGGCAGGGATCTGTGCCGGGTGGGTATCGGTGGCGGGAATGGCGGCCGTCTCAGGCGCGACGTTGGCGGATTTCGGCGTACCGCGCCCCAGAACGTACCCCATGGCAAACACCACCGCCAGCAACAGGACCCCAATAAAGAAGCCGCTGAGCAATTGCTTGTCACCCACTACCAGTTCGAACTCGCCGGTGTCCTTGTTTCGCATGATTTAAGTTTTGGGCGGATCGCTGACGCGATCGAGCGCACCCTTCAAAGATGCAATTATATCCAGTGGAAGCGGGAAAACAATGGTGCTGTTTTTTTCGGCGCCGATTTCCACCAGCGTCTGCAAATATCGTAACTGAATTGCCACCGGTTGTTTTTGGAGCACCTGCGCCGCCATGGCCAGCTTTTCAGATGCCGTATACTCGCCTTCCGCATGGATGATTTTGGCGCGCCGTTCGCGTTCCGCCTCGGCCTGGCGTCCGATGGCGCGGATCATCTGCTCAGCGAGGTCGACCTGCTTCACCTCGACCATGGTGACTTTCACGCCCCACGGCGAAGTGTGCTGATCGAGGATGGCTTGCAGACGGATGTTGAGCTTTTCGCGCTGGCCGTTGAGCTCGTCGAGGTCGACTTCGCCCAGGACGCTGCGCAAAGTGGTTTGGGCCAACTGCGAAGTGGCATAGAGGAAGTTGGAAACTTCGTTGATGGCGAGGTTGGGATCCATCACGCGGAAATAGATTACGGCATTTACCTTGACCGTGACGTTGTCGCGGGTGATCACGTCCTGCGGCGGCACTTCCAGCGTGTCCACGCGCAGAGAAACGCGCACCATGCGATCGACCGGAGCGAATACCAGAATGATGCCCGGGCCCTTAGGCTTGGACAGCAGACGGCCGAAGCGGAAAATCACGCCGCGCTCATATTCGCGCAGGATTTTAACGGAGCTGATCAGGTACAGTACGACAATCACGACGATGATGGTCGTAAAACTGGTGAAGTCGATCATGCGAACCTCCTAGTCCACCCTCTGCAGTACGATCTCACATCTGCAGTACGATCTCACATTTGCAGTAACATCTCACAGTGGTTCTACTGTCAGTTTCAGCTTGTCGATGGCCGTAACCCGTACGCGCCCCCCGACAGGTACCGGCCGGGGCGACACCGCGTCCCAGTATTCGCCGTGGACAAAGACGGTGCCCCGCGGCGCTAATTCGGTGATGGCGGAGCCGGTCTCGCCGATCATTCCCTCGCTGCCCGTTGCGACCTTATTCCGGCGCGCGCGCACCGCCAGGGAGAGCAGAAAGACGGTGATGAGCGAGAAGGGCAACGCCAACGCAATGGCGGTGCCCAGGTGGATGCGCATTTCGGGAAGAGGACTATCCACCAGCATGACTGCGCCGAGCACCATCGAGACGGCACCTCCCGTGCCGAGGATTCCGTGCGTCGCGAATTTGGCCTCGAGAATGAAGAGGCCGAACGCCAGCAGGAGCAGCGACGCGCCCAACCAGTTGATGGGAAGAACGGAAATGGCGGAGAGCCCGAGCAGCACCATGATCGCTCCAACCACGCCGGGCACGATCAGGCCCGGTGAATTCAACTCCAGATACAGACACAGCGCTCCGATGACCAGGAGGACC
>Ga0182030_10002372_pt1 | contig 39878 bp, 36 predicted proteins | sample 812S3MmetaG_FD_121299 | JGI IMG/M metagenome (GOLD analysis project Ga0182030, IMG submission 121299) | Permafrost microbial communities from Stordalen Mire, Sweden - 812S3M metaG (Illumina Assembly) | ecosystem: Environmental > Terrestrial > Soil > Wetlands > Permafrost | place: Sweden...
AACCAGGAATAGCGCTGGCAGGCAACAAGCAACACGCGGCTGGCAACAGACATAACGCAAGGCTCCTACGGGACCTCGCTTCTCAAGGTTATCGCCCGCATTGCCGATACATCCATCGCGTATCCAACAAAGGTCGGGCGGATTCGCAATTCGGGACCGAAGCGTTCTGTGTGCGCAAGGATGATGATGACTGAAGTCTCTTCGCTCGATCAAATCACGTCCCTGATTAGAGGAATCGTGCGAGTTCCGGCTGCCTGGGTGTTTCGCATCCGCGGCGATCAAGAGAATCCCGCTGTGCCGGCATCCTCACAAGGATCGTTGCTCAATTGCCATTGTTTAGTCGAACAGATCATCGCGCAGGGCGGCTGCGTGATCGTGGACGATGTGAGTTTGCTAGCGCCGAAAAATGATGCATTGCACTTCGAAGGAGCCCCCATCCGCGCCTTCGCCGGCGTACCGGTGTTGGCGCGCAACGGCAAAATCACCGGCGTTTTGAGTATCTGCGACACGGAACCGCGCCAGTTTGTCGACTCAGATATCGAGAACTTGTCGAACTTTGCGTTGCTGGTGGGAAACATTCTCGATGCGGAGCAGTCGCAGCACCAGTACCGGGATGCTTTGTCGCTGGCCACTGAAGCGGCGGATCAAACGCGGGATCTGCAACAACGCAATGCCGAACTTCAACAACAAATCGAGCGGGCGTTTGAGTCGGAACGCGAACAGCGCATGACCAGCCAAGGATTGCAGCGTATAGCCGATGCGATGCCCGCGGTCATTTCTTACTGGAACCAGGATCTGCGTCTCGAGTTCGCGAACGCGCTCGCGTGCACTCGGTTCCGGCAGTCGCACTCTTCAGCCATCGGGAAAACCATGGAGGAGCTGCACGGGTCGGAACTGTATCGCATGAACGAACCCCATTTGCGGGCCGCGATGGGCGGAGTGCCCCAGAAGTTCCAACGCAAGTTGAACAGACCGGATGGTACGTCGTCCACCGTCGAAATTCAATATCTCCCCGATATGGCGGACGGCGCAGCGCGCGGGCTTTTCGTGCTTGTGACCGATATCACGCTAATCCGAGCGGCGCACGAAGAGGCGCTCAAGTTGGCGGCGGCCAAGTCGGAGTTCCTGGCAAACATGAGTCACGAAATCCGCACGCCGCTCAACGGTGTATTGGGTATGACGCAATTGCTCCTCAGCACACCCTTGAACGACGAGCAACGAGAAATGGCTGCAGCCTCTCTGCACAGCGGTGAGCACCTACTCGCGCTGGTCAACGATATACTCGACTTTTCCAAAATCGAATCGGGCCGGCTGTCCCTAGAGAAAGTTCCGTTCGACCTGCGAGAGCTGGTATTGCAGACACATGCGATGGCCGAGCGCGGCGCGAAGGAGAAGGGATTACAATTTCGGGTCGATGTTCGCTCCATTGATGGGAGCCGCGTCGGCGATCCGACGCGCATCCGTCAGATACTGCTCAACTTGATCGGCAACGCCGTTAAGTTTACGCATGTCGGCGACGTCGCAGTGGAAGTACGGGCAGCCGAGCGCGGCACCGCAGTGGAGTTTTCGGTGTCCGACTCGGGCATCGGCATCAGCCCGGAGCAAATGCCCCGGTTGTTCGAGCGCTTCACGCAAGCCGATTCCTCAACTTCGCGCCGCTTTGGCGGCACGGGTCTCGGCCTCGCGATTTCGCATCGACTGGTGGCGCTCATGGGCGGCGAACTGCGCGCCAGCAGTGAAGCGGGTCGCGGCAGCCGTTTTGGGTTTTCTATCGATCTGCCGATCGCGGCGATTGCCGAGCAGGCTCCCACCTCTGCCGCCGCGGGCGCACGGAACGCTGGCAATCTGCAGGGACTGCGGGTTCTCGTGGCGGACGATAACTTAATCAATCAGATGGTGGCGAAGAAGATGCTGCTTCGCATGGGATGCGAGGTCATGGTGGTTGCCGACGGCGCAGCGGCTGTCGAGAAGTGGAAATCACACGGATTCGACGTGATATTGATGGATTGCCAAATGCCGGAGATGGATGGAGTGGAGGCAACCCGGCGCATTCGCGCATCCGGGGTGCAAGGCGCCACAGTTCCCATCATCGCCTTGACGGCGGGGGCCTTGCAGACCGATCGCGACCAGGCAATGCTGGCGGGCATGAGCGACTTCTTGACGAAGCCGCTTCTCGAGAAGACGCTGGAGGCCGCGCTGCAGCGCGCGCTTGTCGAGGTCGCTCGCTTGCCCTCCCATCCGACCGATGCGATCTCGACGGGATAGGCATTCCCGTTACCTTCGGCAGGAATCAGAGGCTGGCGTCGGTGACGCCGCGAGCCCGGCGTATCACCAGAGCCGTGGTATGTTCTGCAGCTGGAGGCGAGTGCAACTTGCTGTGCACGCCGCGAGTCATGCGAAGGTAGCGTTCAATGCCCAGGATTTCACCGGTAGGCCTCGCAGTGGTCGCCACGGCGCTCGGTTTCACAGAGTTCTCGGCAAGGGACGTTTCCGCGGGAACGTCCGCGCCCGCGTTCGATATCGCGTCCGTCACGCGCACCATCAATGGGGTGCTGGATAAGGTTTATCCGCAGCTCGACACACTCTATAAGGATATTCACAATCATCCGGAGGTCGCTTTTCAGGAGAATCGCACCGCCGCCCTCCTGGCCGCCGACATGCGCAAGCTCGGCTTGCAGGTGACGGAGCACGTTGGCAAGACCGGTATCGTCGCGATCTACAGAAACGGGCCGGGGCCCACGGTGCTGATCCGCACCGAATTAGATGCGCTGCCGCTGGAGGAGAAGACCGGACTTCCTTACGCCAGCCGCGCGCAGCAGACGGTAGACGGTAAACTCACCTTCGTGGACCACGCCTGCGGGCACGACGCACACATGGCCTCATGGGTGGGCACGGCTGAGGCGCTCATCGCCTTGAAGAGCGAGTGGCATGGCACGCTGATGTTCGTCGGCCAGCCCGCCGAGGAGGCGATCGACGGCGCCAAGGCCATGCTGGCGGACGGCTTGTTCACACGCTTCCCCAAACCGGACTACGCTTTCGCGGCGCATGTAGGGCCCACGGCCTTCGGTACGGTGACCATCAAGGACGGCATGGAGTCCTCGAATTCCGATGCGGTGGACATCATCTTCAGCGGCCGTGGCGCGCATGGCTCGATGCCCGACAAGGGCATCGACCCCATCGTCATGGGCGCGCATTTCGTTTCGGACGTGCAGGCGGTGATCTCCCGCCAAAAGGATCCGCAGGAGTTCGGCGTCATCACCGTGGGCAGCTTCCAGTCGGGCACGGTGGAGAACATCATTCCCGACAAGGCCGAGCTCAAACTCACGCTTCGCTCCTACAGCCCCGCGGTGCGCAAAGTGCTGCTCGAGGGGGTAACGACTACCGCCAAGGCGGTGTCCGCCATGGCGAATGCGCCCGAACCGACCATCACGTACCTGCATGGCACCGCATCGGTGAAGAACGACAGCGCGCTGGCCGCGCGGGCGAACACGGTATTGACCGCGGCGCTCGGCGACAAGGTCACGTTCATTCCCGTTACCGCGCCCGGCATTACGGCTAGCGATGATTTCTCCGAGTTCGTAAATGCCGGCGTGCCGGCCGTGTTCTTCGGCATCGGCGCGGATGACCCCAAGATGCTGGCGGAGTACCAAGCGCAGGGGAAGCCGGTTCCAGTGAACCATTCGCCGTACTTTGCGCCGGTGCCGGAGCCGACGATTCGCAGCGGTGTGATCGTGCTGACGTTGGCGGTGATGATGGTGGCGGGGGCGCAGGGAGGCGAGTGAGGGTGAGCAGCACCGCGCGCGCATGGCTCCAAGACTGGCGCTGCGACCAGAGTGATGCCATGTTGAGTGCCCTGAAGCACGCCGGCAAATCGGGAGCTAGCGGAATCCGCCTGTCAAATCTCTAACCTTCCGCGAATGTCCCTCGCGCACGTCGTTGGGATTGAGATGGACCTCGCGCCTGGATCCGGTTTGCAGCAGCGGATCGTCGCGGGCAACGTCAACCGGGCGCACAGCGAGCGGCCGGGCAATCAGGTCAATATAGGCATACCAGGTGGCGTGCCCCAACAGGGGCGCGATGATGAGCATTCCCGCGAGCAGTGGCGCATAGCCGATTATCGTCATCCCCAAGATCAGCGTACTCCATAAAATCATCGCAGGAATGTTTCGAAGTACGGCGTGGACGCTCGCACGCATTGCTTGTCCGACTGAGGCACTCTGATCGACCATCATTGGGATCGAGACGACGGACACCGTGAACACCGCCGTGGCGAGCATTCCACCCACGCAAATGTACGCCAAGACTTGCGATCGATTCGTCGAATCGAGGAATCCACGGTACAGCGTCTCGCTCATATCGGGGGCTGCTACGTGGAATATCGTGCTGAGCAGGAGCGCGGAGATGAGGAACCACGCCGCGGCGCATATCGCCAGAATCACACCGAACTCCGTCAGCGCTGGTGCGTTTCGAGCGAATCCCTCCAACGAATCATCAAAGCTTGCCGACTGGCCCAGTGAATAGCGCCGTGACATCTCGCACAAACCTGCTGACATCAGAGGACCCACCAGCAGAAAGCCGGAAATCGCCGCAGCGATGAAATAGGGATGCGTGCCGCAGAAAACCAGAAGGGTCCAACCGAGCGCCAGTATCAGCGCGCCATACCCAAGGCTTGCTCCCCAGTTGCGGCGAACGTCGCGCCAGCCGTTCCGCAGCCACAAGAAAGGCGCGTAAAACGGTACTTGCCTAGCCTCGGAATTCAGGGTGCGATGCTGACTAGTGATGAGCGTGCTGTCCATGGCGCGATCCTCCGATTGGGTGGGTAGCGATCTTGAGTCTATTCCCTTTTTTAACGCGACGTCCAAGGCCGCCGGGCGACTCAAATGCGCGGGGCAAACAACGGATCGGGGATCCGTATCAAGGGACGCCTTGTGCCTCTCGGACAAGGGATCGGGTTACTTTGTTGTTGCAACCGAAGGGGGTGCGGTACTTGCCGCGCCCCTTGCTAGGGAAGTGACCTTCAGTACGGCGTGACGTTCGAGCCCGTCACGGAGAGCGAGACGAGTTCCAACGTCTGCGGGTTCGCCACCAGCCCGATGCTGTTGCCGGATGTGACTACCTCGCCTATCGCCACAGTGGAACTGTATGCACCGAGGAAGGCACTCGTTGCGCCGGTCGGCACCGTGTAGGTCCCGCCCCCACACAGCGGGCAGGTGAAGGCGGTGGAGGGCATGAGCGAGCTGGTGGAGAACAACTTGAATTGCGCGCCACCCACGTTCGACGTGGTCGTCACACCTGACAAATCCGATACTGAACCGAGAGACAGATAACCGACGCCAAGGCTTGCCAGCAATTCGGTGCTGGATAGCGGACCGGCGATGGCTGTCGATGGGGTGGTACCGCTGGGTTTGAACACCAGCGAGCTCGGTGCCCCGGTTCCCAACTCGATGACAAATAGCTCCCCGGTCGGGTAGTCGAGCGTTGCGACCAGCGCTGTGGACTGCACGATCTGGATAGGGGTTTGATTCGACGGACCCGTCACGGCGAGCGCATAGATGGTGCTCCCGGTCGCGCCGGAGGCCTGAACCAGCAGCGAGATGCCATCGCTATCCACGATCGAATAGGTCGTGCCGGTCGCGGCGTTGAGGGATCCGATCTGCACCGCATTGCCGCCGGCGATCGGTGCTTTCCAGAAATTGTAGGTCGTGGAACCGCTCCCCGTCACTGCATCGACAAAGTAATAGTTCGTGTTGTCCCGCGTGTGCAGTCCCACGCTGGTCGACAGGGTACCGACAGCGGTATGGACCGTGGTGGCGGCGGCACCCGTTGTGTCCACCCGTATGATCTGTGAGGCGGCCGCCGGGTTGCCCATGAAATTGACCGTGATAAAGGCCACGGAATTGCCGAGCTGACCGCTGCGGTTTACAGAATTTGTATCGTCATCGTAACCGGCTACATTCGTGAGCAGGGTGCTCGATGTGGTGAATTGCGGCACGCCGGTGCTGTTCGCACCGGCCGTCGCTGAATAGAGTTTGAGAGCGTTCGTGCTCGGGTCGAGAATCACCAGACCGTAGAGCTGGCCCGAAGTCTGGTAGAGGTCGACAAATGTGCTCGTGGCCACGGGCACGGGGGTCGCCGCCGTCGTCGCGGAGTCGCTGGCGTTGATCAGCGCTGTCACGGATCCCGAGGCACAGGTGTTGGGCGCAACGGCGTACTGGAAGACTACAAAGCCGGTCGCCGGCTGCAGCGCGTTTCTCGACGCTGTTTGGGATCCGCAGATCGTCGTGGACGCGTACGGTGCGTTGCTGATCAGGCCGCGCTGGGTTGGCGCGGGTACGCTGGCGGTATTGCTGAGAAGCACCTGGAAGGCCTGCAGGTTGCCACTGCCGTCCGGACCCAAATACTGGAATGAATAAGGTGTCTCGGAAGTGATGACGTTGCTGCCGTTCACCACCACCTGATAGGCACTGCCCAAGGCGGTCGGCAGCTGGGTGGCGAAGCTCGCGACGGTCTGTAGCGTATTGCTGGATAGGTCGGACTTGACGACGGCGATTGTCCCGCCCGACGAAGAGCTGCTGCTCGGCGCTTCGAGGAACGGCAGCCAGGTCGTGCCGGTGGCCCCGGAGCTACCGCCGCTCGAAGAGCTGGAGCTGCTGCCGCCAGAGCTTGACGAGCTCGAAGAACTCGAACCGCCACCGCTGGAGGAAGAACTCGTGCCGCCCGAGGAACTCGAGCTGCTGCTTGAGGAGGAGCTGCCGCCGCTCGAGGAACTTGAACTGCTGCTTGAAGAACTGCTGGAGCTCGAAGAACTGGAGCTGCTGCTCGATGAGCCGCCCGAGGATGAGCTACCGCTCGAGCCGGAACCGCCGTTGTCGTTGTGGTGGCAGGCGCTGAGGAGGAGCGCGACGCTCAGGGACATGGCTAGCGGAAAAACGTGCGATGCGGCTTTCATCTGAGGGCCTCCCTGGGAACTTCGGAACCGGGCAAGTAATTGCCTCTTATGCACTAACGCGCAACAGCGCGAGATTTCCTATCACGTCACCGCAAATTTAATTTATCCCTTCTGTTGCGCGTCGATTTTGCCATAGTCTTAAGGAATGCGCTAGGCTACAGCAGGCAACCGGACCTGCGCCCCACGAGCGAGGGGGTTCCAACGACCAATGGCGCGGCGAATCTAAGCAGTCCGGATCCATAATGAGCCAGGACATCTTGACGGCGCGGAGCGCGTCTTCGATTGATCAGCGCTGGGAACAGCGCTTGCGCTGGACTCTGGGAGCGGTGTTGCTGTGGCGCCTGCTCTTCCCGTACTTCAATTCCCCCCTGTCGCACTTGTTCTCGGATCCTGCCCGCCATTGGTCCAATGCCGCGCATTTCTTGGATCCCGACGTGATCGGCGCAGGTGATCCGTACCTCTATCAGGCATGGCTCTACCTCGTGCGGACTTTAAGCGGCGATGATCCGCCGGCCGTGTTGTTGAGCTGCGGCCTCCTGTGCGCCCTCCTGCCCTATGGCTGGTACCGCGCACTGCGGGAGTTGTTGCCGCGCACGGCGGCGCTCGCCGGTGCGCTTATCATCGGCCTATTGCCGGATTTATTCGGCATCTACGCCTATTTCATGAACGAGACGCTGTTCCTGACGCTATCTGGCTTCGCGTTTTGGTTTTCGTTCCGTGCCTGGCGCAAGGGCGGTCTGGCGCCTTGGTCGCTCGCCTGTGGTGTCTGGGTCTGTTTAATCTTCACGCGCGCAATTGCCCTGCCGATGGCGGCCATCGCCCTGCTCGCCGTGTGGATCCCGCAGCCGCAGCGTCTTGAAAAGGCACTGATCGGCGCGGCGCTTTTCGGCGTCTTGGCCGTCCCTGCAGGATCGCATGGCTACGCGAAACTGGGTTTTTTCGCGCCGCTCGGCAACGTCTACTTGTCCGAGATCTACAGCCTGAGCGGAAAGAAAAACATCGACCTCAACGTGGGCGCAGCCGGTCGCTGGGGATTCGGCAGTCCGAGTTTCTACAATCCGACTTTTTACCCGTTCTCACCCTGGCTCACGGACCGCGGTGGCACGGTCATCGCCAATATCGATCTTGGCCATGGCAGTTCCGATTGGGTGGCCGAGCGCGACCGCGTGAAGCGCGAAAGCACTTTCAGCCGCTGGCATCAATTGCAGGAAAATTTCCTGTATGTGCTGTTCGCGCAGAGCTGGCCGGATAACGATCCTCGGACGTGGAGCGGCCGGCTCGCCGTATGGACCCGCTGGGTGTGGCCGCTGATCATGCTATATGTGACCTGGGGTGCCTTGTGCCGCCGCTTCCACGGGCGCGCGTGGCTGTTGCCAGTCTGCAGCCTCGGCCTGCTGCTGTTTCTGACGGTGCAGCGATCAGGCATTGTCGAAGGGCGTTATGTCAAACCGTTGCATCCGATCTTGGTGGCGGCCGCCGTCGTGTTGTATTTGAGCTGACGACCCGTGACCAAGCGCCGCTTCCCCGCACGCTCGAGTCCGCAGATTCCGGACTCCGCCGCCATATTTGCGCTGAATGTCGGCGCATTGACGCTGGGCCTAGCGGTCCTTTATGTGATGAGCGGCTGGAGCGGATATGGCGACTATTTGAGCTACCCGCCGCTGCTTCCCTGTCTTGCCGTTTTCATCATCATTGCGCTGGCCGAGTGGACACTGCGCCGGCGCGGCCGCTTGAAGTCGGGCGAGACAACGAGCGTCAAGCTGCGGCCAATCGATCCGCGCCGCGTGGTCGTGCGGATGTTCGGCCTTGCCGCGACCCTCGGGCTTGTCGCCTTCGCGTACTGGCTGTTTCCCGAATACAGCGGCAGCTTCTACGCGCCTTACTGGAAATTTCTGACCGCCTTGGCGCCGCTGTTGCTGCTCGCGCCGGCTTACTTGAGTTGGGTCGACGCGCACGCGGACAATCCACACGACGAGCTGGTCGAGTTTGGAGAGTTTCTATTACACGGACTGCATAGTGAGAACCCGGCGGCAATCCGCCGGCACCTGCTGGGGTGGACCGTGAAAGCCTTTTTCCTTCCGCTGATGACCGTGTACCTGAACAATGACTTCACTGTGCTGATCAAATATTCCCGCGAAGGCGCGCCCGTCATGTTCTCGAACTTCGACTTCTGGTTCACGTTGTCGTATACGATCGATTTGCTGTTTTGCGTGATTGGCTATACGGCCGCCTTGCGGCTATTCGATTCACAGATTCGCAGCGTTGAGCCGACCGTCTTGGGCTGGATCGCGGCGTTGCTCTGTTACCAACCGTTTTTCTCGGTGATCAATCAATTTTATCTGCCGTACGAGGGGGCCTCGAATTATTCGCTTTGGTTGCAGCATTGGCCGACATTGCGCGATGTATGGGGAAGCGCCATCATCTTCCTACTGATGATCTATTCGTTCTCGACGGTCGCCTTCGGACTACGCTTCTCCAACCTCACGCATCGCGGCATCATCACCTCGGGTCCCTACCGCTTCACCAAGCACCCGGCCTATTTGTCGAAAAATCTCAGCTGGTGGCTGGTCTCCGTTCCGTTCGTTGCCAGTCAGGAGGCATCCGTGGCCTTGCGCCATTGCGTGGCCCTGCTGCTGCTCAACGGCCTGTATTTTTTGCGTGCCCGAACTGAGGAGCATCACTTGAGCCGCGATCCCACCTATGTCGCGTATGCTGGTTGGATTGATGCGCACGGTGTGCTTAGCATGCTCAATCGGCGCATTCCTTGGCTGCGATATCGCGCGCCGGCGGCGGCCGGCTGCATTGACTCCGGATTTCGGCCATGAGCGCCTACGACGCCGCGTTCTTCGATTATGTGAATACCACGGCGCGAGCCTCCGCCGAGCACATCTTGCCGCGCTTGAACGCCGAACTCACCCCTGCGTCGGTGCTCGACGTAGGCTGCGGCCGGGGCGCCTGGCTCGCAGTATGGCGTTCGCTCGGCGTCGAGCAGATCCTCGGAATAGACGGCGACTACGTCGATCGAAACGCGCTGCTGATACCATCGCAGCTGTTTCGTCCGCTCGACGTCAAGAATGGCTTTGACCTGGGACGCCGTTTCGACTTCGTACAATGCCTCGAAGTGGCCGAACACGTGCCGGCTTCCTGCGCCGACCGGTTTCTCGACAGCCTCGCGCGCCACGGCTCGGTGATCTTTTTCTCGGCAGCACCGCCCGGGCAAGGCGGACACGATCATGTCAACGAACGCAGCTACGACTATTGGCGGCAGCAGTTTGCCCAGCGAGGTTACCTGCCCCTCGATTTCGTCCGGCCAATGATTCGCGACGATCGGCGGGTCGCGCCTTGGTATCGCTACAATCCGCTGTTGTTCGTGCACGCCGAGCGCTTCGCGGACTTGAGTCCGGCGCTGCAAGCGTCGCGCATCGCAGAGGGTGCACCCGTGCCCGACTGGGCACCGCTCGCCTATCGACTTCGCAGGCAGATTGTCCGGCGCCTGCCCGTGGCGGCGATGACCGCCATCGCGCGGGTCAAAGAGCGCTTAATTGGCCGCCGGAGTCCCTCTTGACGCGCACCACGGGACTGATCCTGGCGGCAGCCTCGCTGGCGGCAGCGGGGGGCCAGGTATTGTTCAAGATCGGCGCGCAGCATCGAACTCAGCTCGCAGCATTCATCAATGCGCCGATCCTGCTCGGACTGCTGCTGTACGGATTGGGCACGTTACTTTGGATATTCGCGCTGTCGCGGGAAAAGCTCGTCGTGGTCTACGCCTTTACGGTCCTGACCTTCGCCATGGTCTATCTCGGCAGCGTGCTGTTGTTGGGCGAAACGCTGACGCTGAAAGCATGCTGCGGCGTCGCCCTTGTTTTGGGCGGTCTGTTCTTGCTGACGGCAGCTTAGCGCCGCAATTCATCATGCCTTCGAACACATACACCGGAGCCGTCGCGATGACCATCGTGGTTCCCTGTCATAACGAGGAGGAGGTGCTCGACGAGACGGCGCGCCAGTTGGTAGACTTGATCCGCCGTCAGGAGAGCGCGGGCCGCTGCAGTCCGGCTAGTCAAGTTTTGCTCATCGACGACGGCAGCACGGATGCAACCTGGGCTCAGATCCAGCGATTGGCAGCGCAAAACCCCGGACGCATCGCCGGTCTCAAGCTGTCACGCAATGTCGGTCACCAGCACGCGCTGCTCGCCGGGTTGACGCAAGCGCAGGGTGATGTGCTCATCAGCATCGATGCTGACCTACAAGACGACATCGAAGTCATTGCGAAGATGTTGGACCTTTACTACCAGGGTAATGAGATCGTCTACGGGGTGCGCAGCGGACGTCTCACCGATACACACTTCAAGCGCCTGACGGCCAAAGGGTTCTACCGTTTGATGTTGCGCATGGGCGTCGACATCATCGACAACCATGCGGATTACCGGCTCATGAGCCGACGCACCGTTGAGATTCTGCGCCAGTACGGAGAGGTGAATCTATTTCTGCGCGGGATCGTGCGCCTGATCGGCCTGCCGAGCGCGCAGGTCAGCTACGAGCGGCGCGCGCGCACGGCGGGCAAAACCAAGTACTCGCTCATGCGCATGATCGCACTGGCCTGGCAAGGGGTCACTTCGTTTTCGGTGGCGCCATTGCGCGTGATTGCGGCACTTGGCGTACTGACCTCGTGCTTCGCGCTCGCGGTCAGCGTCTGGGTGTTTATCGTTGCTCTAACGAATCCGGCAGCCGTCCCGGGTTGGGCCTCGACGGTGCTGCCGATTACCCTCATCGGCGGAATACAGATATTGTCCATCGGCGTGCTCGGCGAATACATCGGCAAGATCTACCTGGAGAGCAAAAGGCGGCCGCGCTTCATCGTCGACCGCACGATCGGCATGAGCGAGTCCGTGCCCGGGGACGGCTCGTCCCGCGGCAATGCAAGCGCGCCGCTCGCGGCCGCGCAGGACACTCGAAGTAGCTGACCTCTGCGGACAGACGGTGCAAATTCCTCGAATGCGCGTAAGCGAGTTCCGCAAGTTGGCGCGCACTTGAAATATCCGCTCACCGCGAATGGCGCCTTACGATGCACAAAGTGGCCTCCGCTATCGAGGCCGCCGCCACCGCAGCAAATTGTCGCATCTCATCGGCGGCCCGCAGCCCGATTATCGGCGCGAGCGCTTGTGATTTCTGTTCTTTTTCCCGAGCGCTTGGTCATCGCTTCAATGGCGCGTGATTGACCAGGGGCGTCGCGGCAGCTGCAATCACAATACACGGATAATTCCGACGACAAATGATCGAACAGCAATCGGATGCGCCGACTATTGCGAAGATCTCGATGCATCGCGAGCCACACCTCGAGCGAGAACAGCAACTGGCTGTGGAGCACCGGCACTAGATTTTTATCGCGCCGCGCAATTCCCAGTTGACTGATGCCGATGCCGAGGCCGGCGCGCGTAGCCGCAAGTTGCGCGTGATCGTTATCGCAGCGGAATGCGAATTGTTCACGCGTCAAACCGACACCGGACTTCGCCAACATTCGCGCCGGTAGCGGATCTCGGTCGTACCCGACTAAAGAGTGCAAACTCAACTCTTGCAAGCGCGAGGGTTGCGGGTGCGCTTTGAGGTAACGGCGGTGTGCATAGAGACCGATATCGACCTTGCCAATCCGCTTCGCAACAAGCGCGCTCTGCGTGGGCCTTGCCATTCGCACCGCCACATCCGCCTCCCCACGCAACAAGTCTTCGTTGCGATCGGTGAGTACCAATTCCAACTGAATCTGCGGGTGGCGAAGGTGAAAACTCGCGAGGATCGACGGAAGTACTTCGCCTCCCATGACCGCGCTAGCCGTGATTCTCACAGTCCCGCGTTCGTCGGCGACCTCGCCCGAGGCCGCACGCTGCGCCGCCTCCGCTGCGCTGGCCATCGCTTCCGCTGAACTTACCAATCGCAGCGCCGTGTCGGTCGGCGCCAGGCCATCCAGCGAGCGTGTGAACAAGGTGACTCCCAGCGATTCCTCCAGTGCATTCACCTGGCGACCCACCGTGGGTTGGGTCATCCCCAGTGCGCGCGCGGCGCCCGAAAGGCTGCCTTCGCGTACGACAGCGAGAAACGAACGGAAGAGGTGCCAGTCAGGGGTGCTCTTAGCCATGCGAAAATGTATATTAAATATCTGGGGTAGCCAATTGGTGTTTGGCGGCGGAACACCTAGGATGGTTAAAGGGCCTGCGGGTCGAATCCCGTCGCCCAAGGAACTGCATGTCGATGCCATGGCGACTACTCGGTGCGGCAATCGCGGCTGTATTCCTAATGAATCCGTCCGTTGCACAGCAAGTGCACACCGACTCGGGAACGATCTCAGGGGTCCGCGATGGCGGCTTGAGCATTTACAAGGGCGTACCGTTCGCAGCGCCGCCAGTCGGCGACTTGCGCTGGCGGCCGCCGGCAGCGCCCACACGATGGACGGGCATTAGGAAAGCGGACACGTTCGCACCGGCGTGCATGCAAGAAGGCGTTTCCATGCCGGGCGAAGCGCCCCCCACGATGAGCGAGGATTGTCTGTACCTCAACATCTGGGCACCGAGGAACCGTGTCCGCAAGGGTCTTCCAATCATCGTTTGGATCTATGGGGGCGGGTACCGGAACGGATCGGCCTCGATGCCGCTGTATTGGGGTGACCGGCTTGCGCATCGGGGAGTGATCGCCGTGACGATCGCTTATCGGCTCGGTCCGCTTGGATTTCTAGCGCTGCCGGAACTGACACGCGAGTCCCCGCATCAGACGTCCGGGAACTACGGACTCATGGATCAGATCGCGGCGCTCGAATGGGTGCAACGAAACATTGCTGCGTTCGGTGGCGATCCGCAACAGGTAACCATCGCCGGTCAATCCTCGGGATCTATATCGGTGAGCGTGCTGATGGCCTCGCCTCGAGCGAAAGGCCTGTTCGAGCGCGCGATCGGTGAAAGCGGCGGTCTATTCGAGCCGCTCCAGCTAGCGCCCAATTATCTGCTGGCGAACGCCGAAAGGGACGGGGAGAAGTATGCTGCATCGCTCGGTGCGACTTCGCTGCCGCAGCTTCGCCGCTTGCCGGCATCGGCACTGCTCGGCGGCGCGAGCGCCGGGGGCGTTACCCACCCGGTGATAGAGCCTGTCGTCCTTCCAGTCTCCCCTTACGAAACGTTTGCGTCGGGTCGACAGAATGACGTTCCGCTATTGATTGGATCGAACGCGGAAGAAGCGCGAGCGCTGACCAACGTCGCTGACGTAAAGGCGTCGACGTTCGACACCGACATCGTTTCGAGTTTTGGTACCTTGCCGCCTGCGATCATGGAAGCATACCCACACGCCACCGATGACGAGGCGCGAACGGCGCGGCTCGACCTCGAGCGCGATCTGCGCTTTGGCTGGGACATGTGGGCTTGGGCAAGATTGCAGGCGAGAACCGGGCATGGCGCCGTCTATTACTACTCATTTCGACAGAAACCCCCCTTCCCGGCTGACTCCGTGTATGCAGGATGGGGCGCTAGCCATTTCGCCGAACTCTGGTACACATTCGACCATCTAGACAAGGAGCCATGGCCCTGGAGAGTCGCCGATCGGAAGCTCGCGGAACAGATGTCGATGTACTGGACAAACTTCGCTAAAGCCGGCGATCCGAACGCTGGCGGCCTGCCTCACTGGCCTGCGTTTACGGATACCGATGCCAGGGTCCTTTACTTGAGCGATTCGATCGCCGTAGGTGGTGTGGACAATATCAGCACGCTGACCGTTCTGGATAGCGTCTACTCCGCCGTGCGTGGCAGACCGTTTGCCGCGCCGTGACGCCGGCTCAAGAGCAACACGAGTTGGAGCGATCGGTCCCCAATGGCTTAGGTCAGATTCTGCGGTTCGTATACGCGAATGTATAGACATGATGCACGTTTAAGCAATTCCCGTTTATTACGAACTGCCCTACCATTCATCGCCGATAACGCGAGGAGACATCAATTATGACGACCTTACTTCCTCCCACTGTCCCCGTCCGGGGGATTGGCGTCGTCGCTGATCGCCCGACCGCCAACGAACGCGTGTCGCCCCTCAAAACGCGTTTTCTGGAAACCGGCGAGGGACGCATCGCCTACGACGACACCGGCGGTGATGGACCCATGGTCCTGGCGATCCCGGGCATGGGTGATCTTCGCTCGGAATATCGTCTACTGCGCCCCGTATTGCAGGCGGCCGGCTACCGAGTCGTCACGATGGACGTGCGCGGTTGCGGTGAAACATCCGCGAGTTGGGATGATTATTCCGCACACGCCGTTGGCCGGGACGCGTTGGCAATACTGGGAGCCTTGAATGCAGGGCGCGCAGTCATCCTCGGCAATTCCTTCGCGGCAGGCTCGGCGCTGTGGGCGGCGCATGATGATCCAGCCCGGGTTCGCGGCGTGGCGCTGTTGGGTCCTATTGTGCGTGACCAGAAGCAGTCTTGGGGTGCCAAGGTTGCCTTAGAGATAGGCCTTGGCGGCCCTTGGCGGGTCTGGTTTTGGACTTTCTTTTGGGGCAGTTTATTCCCTTCCCGCAAACCGTTGGATTACACGGAAGCGAAAGCGGCATTGACGCGGAACTTGAAGGAACCGGGCCGAATGGCCGCCTTGCGAAGAATGATTGACCTATCCAAGGCGGATACCGAGCGCCTGCTCACCACGATCCGCTTGCCGGCGCTGATCGTCATGGGTAGTCGTGATTCCGACTTCTCGGATCCCGCCGCGGAAGCTTACTGGCTGGCCTCGCAACTCGCTGCGGAAGCATTGATTATCGATGGAGCGGGACACTATCCGCACGTCGAAATGACAGCAGACGTAGCGCCAAGATTGCTCTCGTTCTTGGCGAATCTGCCATGAGCGCATCATCGCTCCATAGGGTCGTGGATACGCCGCTGATGGTCATATATCGGAGGTCACTTTCTCCGCGACCCTACGTCGCTTATGATCCGTGATCATCTTAATTATTGAGGCGACCGCGAGGCGAGCTGTATCGAATGGACCAGCAGGTAATATCTGATCCGGACTGCATGGACCTGGAGTTTCTCGCGGGCGGGGGCACCATGGGTGAGCGCATTCGAACCCATTCGTGGGCGCGCACTCCGCTAGGTGAACCCCAATTCTGGCCGCGAAGCCTGCGCACAGCCGTGCGCGTCTTGTTAACGACACAGCACCCGATGTTCATCTTCTGGGGCGCAGAGCACACTTGCTTGTACAACGACGCCTATAGCCGTTCGCTAGGGCCAGAGAAGCACCCCTCCATCTTGGGAGCACCGGGTCGCGGGTCTTGGGGGGAGATTTGGCCGATCATCGGCCCGCAGATCGAACAAGTGATGCGGGGGGAAGGCGCGACGTGGCATGAAAATCAACTCGTGCCCATCATCCGTCACGGCGAGTTGCAGGATGTGTATTGGACCTATAGCTACAGCCCAATCGATGAGCCGGCATTTCCTGACGGCGTGGGTGGCGTCCTGGTCATCTGCACCGAGACGACCGAACACGTGCTGGCCGAGCGGCGACTTTCAGCGGAGCGCGAACGGTTCGTACAGCTATTCGATCAAGCACCGACCTTCCTCGCACTACTGCGGGGCCCAGGCCATGTGATCGAACTCGCAAATCCGGGATACCTGAAACTCGTCGGCCATCGCTCGGTGGTCGGTCGCAAAGTAGCCGATTCGCTTCCGGACGCTGTGGCGCAAGGTTACCTCACGCTTTTGGATGATGTTTATCGAACCGGCAAACCCTTCTCGGCCGTTGGCTCCAAGTACGCCGTCCAAGCGACACCCGAAGGCCCAATCGATGAGCGGTACGTCGATTTTGTATATCAACCCATCAGCGACCGAGACGGCTCTGTTAGCGGCATTTTAGTGCAAGGCGTTGACGTCACCTCCCGGACCGTGGCGGACCGGGCGCTCGCGCTGGACCGCGCACGGCTGGACTATGCGACTCGCCTTTCAGGTGTCGGCTTTTGGTACTGCGACCTGCCTTTCGATGAACTTGAGTGGGACGAGCGGGTCAAGGATCACTTTTTTTTCGCGCCGACGGACCGGATCACGATCGACGATTTCTATGCAAGGATTCACGAAGAGGATCATACCCCGACCCGGGAGGCGATCGACGCATCGATCCGCAATCGAACCGCCTATGACATCGTTTACCGCACCGTCAATCCCACTACGGGAGCGGTCAAATGGATACGTGCGCTGGGCGGTGCCGATTATGCCAGCGACGGCACACCGATGCACTTCGATGGGGTCACGGTGGATGTTTCGGCGCAGAAGCTCGATCAGCAACACTTAGCGACACTGAACCATCAACTCCGCGAACAGGATCGACGCAAGAATGAATTTTTGGCGACGCTTGCGCATGAATTGCGAAATCCGCTTGCGCCGATTCGCAACGCCGCAGAATTTTGCTCGCGCACGATACCCCTGGATAGTCCGGCGCATGCCGCGATCGGCATCGTGAAGCGACAGGCCAACCAACTCTCGCGACTGGTCGATGATTTGCTCGATGTGTCCCGCATTTCGCAAGGCCGCGTTGATCTTAAAATGGAGATCATCGAGCTCAAAACTCTGATCGAAATGGCAAGGGAGACGGTGGCCCCGTTGATGGGCGAGAAGCAGCATGAATTATCGATTATTCAGGCGCATGAGCCTGTCTATGTAAGAGGAGATTCGGCCCGGCTTGTGCAAGCCCTAGCGAACGTACTCACGAATGCCGCGAAGTACACACAAGCTCATGGCCAGATCCGCGTGCGAGCGGAAGTCAGAGGCGACATCGTGGCTATCGAGATCACTGATAACGGCGCGGGCATCTCGGCAGATCTACTACCACGTGTCTTCGAACTCTTCACGCAGAGCGAGCGGACCCTTGATCGGGCGCAAGGAGGCTTGGGGATAGGGCTTTCGATCGTCAGGCAATTGGTCGAGATGCATGGCGGGGAGTGCGTCGCTCGCAGCGCCGGCGTCGGCCAGGGATCAACCTTTGAAATTACGTTACCCCGAAGTCAGCCAATCGCCGAAACCGCGCCAGGTCCTCACGAATCAAGTCGTACGGGGAGACGCATATTGATTGTCGATGATAATGTCGATGCGGCGACTTCGCTGGCAGAGATTCTGAGACTCGAGGGTCATCAATGCGAGGCAATGTTTTCGGCGCATGAGGCATTGGAACGAGTCGCTACGCTCTGTCCGGATATTGTGCTTCTCGACATCGGTTTGCCGGGCCTCGATGGCTATGAGGTGGCGCGGCGGTTACGGCGAATCAACGGCCTAGAGAATTTGGGGCTGTTCGCGCTCACCGGCTACGGACAGCCGGACGATCTTGAACGGGCGCGGGTTGCCGGCTTCGATGGGCACTTTGTTAAGCCTCTGGATGTTCGACAGCTCGAACTAAGGTTAGCCCAGGGGCGATCGAGCCTGTCCCCAATCGGTCAAGGCAATTAAGATTGCCTCCCTGCCGATGCGCCGATACCGATACCGATGCTGGGGCATGCAGCGACAATTGTTAGTCCCGTGCGGCCCGTCGAACGTATGCCCCATCCTGATTATGTCGGTCAAGAGCGTAAAACTGAGTCTTCGTGCTCGTTGCTTTTCCTCCCCTCACTCGACCCCATCAACGCCGACATAGCGGTCAAATTCTTCTTTGTAACGCGCGGTAAGCTTGGTCTGATTCGCCGCCGGTACTTTCTCTTTCAGTTCCACGAACCAAGTGCCTTCTTCTTCGTATACGTGATGAGCGACGGCCCCGCGAATGTGCTCGAGTTTGTCGAGGTAGTCCTGACTCATCGGCGCCAAGTTCTCCAAAAGCGCCATTTGCGTCTTCGCCGCCGCTTGCTCGGTATAGGCCATGGTTGCATGACCTTTCTCGTTGGCAGTGGTAAGCGCTGGATAGATGACCGACTCCTCGGCATTGGAGTGGCCGGTGAGAATGATCCCAAGTTTCTTTTGCGCCGCTACTCGCGTGGCCGCGGTGGTAGCCGCTTTCACCGCGGCAAAGGCGGCTTCGATTTGCTGGTGATGCGTCAAGATCATGGAAAGCCAATCGCCTGGTTTCGCCGCAGCGTGCGCTTTAGCGCGGGCTTCTTTGCGAGATTCCTCGCTCTCCGGCGGCGTCACAGCCGCGATCACCTTATCTAATACAGACATCTCTTTCTCCTGATTGTAGAGTTATAACCTTTCGATCACTTGCGGGCTTGAAGGGTCGAAGGCGCGTCGGTCATGGGATGAAATCTCGATTAAGCTTGAAGGAGCGCCAATTGTCGGGTTTTCAATTGTCGTCACTAGAGGCGAACATACCCTTCCCGCTGTGCGCTTTCTCTTACGCATTCGCGCTGCGGCATTTTGAGAGCGGCGAATGCTGACAAACAGACGAGGAGAACAGCCCTTTGTCTTCTGACACTCCGGTAGCTATGTTTTAGGTCCACTCTGATTACCTAAGGGGACCCTAATGCCTTTGGACGAGTTTAATTTTGCGAGGCGCGGCCTTGTTGGCGCGATAGGCGTGAGCATGGCGGGCGCAGCGGTCGGCACCGTGAAAGGCGCAACAGCAAGCGACGACGCGATGCCGGCGGTGCGCTTGGTGGATCCCACCTCCAAATACCCCAAGCCTCCGTTTCCAGAGCAACATCAGTCCTGGCCGGGCTTGGCATCGAAAATGCAGCCCCGTCCAGATCACGGCGAGACGAGTTACAAAGGCAGCGGTCGTTTAAAGGGCCGAAAGGCGCTTATCACGGGGGGCGACTCCGGCATGGGCCGCGCGGCGGCCATTGCCTTCGCGCGCGAAGGCGCGGATGTGGCGATCAACTATCTCGTCGAAGAACAGCCGGACGCGGATGAGGTTATTGCGCTCATTAAAGCGGCCGGATGCAAAGGCGTGGGAATCCCCGGTGACCTTCGTCAGGAGGTCTTTTGCCAAGAACTGGTATCACGTGCAATCGAATCCTTGGGCGGCATCGACATTTTGGTGAGCAACGCCGGTCGCCAGCAGTCACATTTGTCCATTCTCGATATCTCCACCGAACAGTTCGACTGGACGATGAAGACCAACATCTACGCGCCGTTCTGGATCATCAAAGCGGCGCTACCAAGCATGCGCGCCGGTTCTTGCATCATCGCGACCACCTCCGAGCAAGCTTACGATCCGTCCGCGGATTTGTACGACTACGCGCAAACCAAAGCGGCCACGATGAACTTCATCAAGTCACTGGCGAAACAATTAGGCCCTCGAGGTATCCGCGTCAACGGCGTGGCGCCGGGCCCCATCTGGACACCGCTGCAGATCAGCGGCGGCGCACAACCGGAAAAACAGAAGCAGTTTGGCGGCCAAACTCCCTTGGGTCGCGCTGGCCAACCCGCGGAACTCGGCGGCATTTATGTGCAGCTCGCTGACAATCAAAGCAGCTTCGCGAACGGGCAAGTATATGGATCAGCGGGGGGTTCCGGTCAGCCATAGTGCTTTGCGCGATGAAAACTCGCGGCTGTGCGACGATTAATCAAGGGCCGATTCACGCCGTCGATCATGTCGATATAGCTGGTACTTCCCTTCTCCCGGTTCGCGGCAAAATGGGGAGGCGTGACGTGTTCAACTGAATCGTTTGTGTCATGCTATATATGTGGGATCGCGTACTATATGGTAGGATACAATCTCGGAGATGGCCGTGCATCTGAATCGGCGAACGCTGCTGCAATCCTTTGCGGCTGCTGCCGCGCTGTCGCTCACGTCGGTACCCTTCGCGCGCGCAGCCTTGTCCAAAATGAAGATCACGCGCGTTCGCGCCTACGCGCCACCCAAACCGAATCCCCTGTTCAACCAATCCAACACGGTGGTGACCGTCGAAACCGACGCCGGCATTACGGGGATCGGCGAGGGCGGTTTCGCCGACACATTGAAGCAATGCGCGGGACGTCTCATCGGCCAGGATCCGCAGTTCATTGAACGCCTGTGGCAGGATATGTCGCGGTCGTTCTTCTACCCGCCGGGCCGCGAACTCGAACACGCGCTTGGCGCGCTCGACATGGCGCTGTGGGACATCCGCGGGAAAGTATTGAATCTGCCGCTACACCAGTTGCTCGGCGGCACCGCCCGCAATTTCGTGGAACTGTATCCCGACTCCATTCCTGGCACCACGGCCGCCATGAGCATCAAGGAGCGTGCGCAACGGACTATTGCCTTGGGGTACCGGGCCTGGCGCATGGACGCAGCTTCCTTGGGCCGCGGCAACGCCGTCTACAATACGCGCGAGCGCGTTCTACAGGTTTACGAAGACGCCGTCCAAGCCCGTGAAGGCGTCGGCAAGAACGGTGACTGGTGCGTCGATTTCCACCAACGCTTCGATTTGATCGACGCGGTGCGGGCGGCCGGCCTGATCGAACCGCTTGCGCCGCTTTTTGTGGAAGATCCCTTGCGCGCCGAAATGTTCGGGCAGGACCTGCCCAAGTTTCGGCAAATGGTCAAAGTCCCGGTCGCCGCCGGAGAGGAATGGGGAAACCGCTGGGACTTCAATCGGCTGGTCGAAAATCACGACATCGACTACGTCCGCGCCACGCTGCCCAACGTCGGCGGCATCACCGAGATGATGAAGATCGCCGCCATCTGTGAGACCCATTCGGTGGGTATCATTCCCCACTTCACCGGGCCGATCGCCACGGCGGCGTTGGCGGGATGCCTGTGCACTTTCTCCGGTCCGCTGCTCATTGAGTACAACTACGGCGCCAGCAAAATCGACTATTTGCCGGCAGTGTTCGATTTCAAGGATGGCAAACTGTGGCCCAATGAGCGGCCTGGCCTCGGCGTGGAACTCGACTTGAAGCCGCTTACCCAGATGCTAGAGGTCACTGCGTACAACACTGAGCGTGCGCAGTACTACACGCGGCCTGACGGTTCGATCACCAATTGGTGAACTGCGTGAAGTTCGCGGTATCCTTGTTGATGTTGAGCGCCCCCGTCTGGAGTGCGTCGGTATCAGGGTACATCGGCACTTTCACATCGCACGGATCCGCGACCAACGGCAGCGTCGGCATCTACAGCTTTCACTGGAGCTCCGCGCGCGGTTGTCTCGTGCAGCTGGCGGAAGGTTCCGTGCTACCACCCGGATCCTCGGGGCGGCCCAGCGCCGCGGAATTGGCGCTGTCCGCGGACGGTCGATTTATTTATGCCTCCACGCGGGCGCAGAGCAACTCGAATGCCGCCTTTCACCTCGACCGCGAGGGCAATCCCACCGTGATAGGCAGCATCGCCTCCGGCGGAACGACACCCCGGTTCATCATCATCGATCCAGCATCCGGCGCGTTGACTCCGAAAGCTGGGGAGGCTGAGATTACCGCCCCCGTGGACATCGTGTTTCTGCGCAACATCCAGCTTTGATCTGACGAGGAATTTCGAGTGAAATTTCCAACCTTACTTGGTCCGATATTTCTGATGCTATCGCTGTTTGCCGTGCAAGTGTCGGCAGGCGCCGAAGAATTTCCCGCCGCGGGCCGAGAGGTGTTCGAACGTCGCTGCTCGATTTGCCATGGTGCCGACGGCAACGGCGGTGAGTTTGGCCCGGGGATCGTCGAGCGGATCGCCGATTTCACCGATCAAAGAATTCAGACTACCGTAACCGATGGACTGCCGACCCGCGGTATGCCGGCCGTCGATGTCGGCGCTCAAGAAATGCCGCAGCTCATTGCGTATTTGCGCACACTGAACCCCAGGCTCAGCTTCGAACCTTATCGCACCCACGCCTTGCTCGTCGACGGCCGGCGACTGGACGGCCTGGTGCTCGCGGAAGGCATGCACGATGTCCAGATGCTCTCCGACGAGAAGCAATTGCATCTGCTGCGGCGCGCCGGAGGCGAGACATTTCGTGAGGTGACCTCCCAGCTAGATTGGCCCACCTACAATGGGGACATTGGCGGCAACCGCTTCGTCGCCTTGCGACAGATTACGAAGTCGAATGTAAGACAGCTGGCACCGCGCTGGATTTTCAACATGCCGAATGCGTCGCGTCTGGAGGTGACGCCGGTGGTCGCGAACGGCATCATGTACGTGACGAACGGCAACGAATGTTTTGCCTTGGATGCCGGCAGCGGCCGACCGATTTGGCACTTTCATCGTCCGCGAACCCGCGGGCTGATTGGCAACGCGGCGAGCGGCATCAACCGCGGCGTGGCGTTGGCGAACGGTAAGGTCTTTATGGTTACCGATGATGCGCACTTGTTGGCATTGAATCGCGCCACCGGCGACCTACTTTGGGATACCCAGCTCGCCGACTGGCACCACAACTACAACGCCACATCGGCGCCATTGGTAGTCGGGGACTTGATCATTACAGGAACCGCCGGCGGCGAGGAAGGCGTGCGCGGTTTCATCGCCGCCTTCGATCAATCGGGTCGAGAGGTGTGGCGCTTCTGGACCGTACCGGCGCCCGGCGAAACCGGTTGGCAGACCTGGACTGGCAAGGGTGTCGAGCACGGGGGCGCGGTTGCGTGGTTTACGGGCGTCTACGATCACGAGACGGACACCGTGTTTTGGCCCACGGGTAATCCGGGAAACGACTACAACGGCGATGACAGGGGCGGCGACAATTTGTATTCGGACAGCATCCTGGCGCTCGATCCCAGAACAGGCAAGCTCAAGTGGGATTATCAAACCACACCCCACGACGTTTGGGACTGGGATGCCAGCGAGACCCCTCTTGTCATCGATGCGCCGTGGAAAGGCCAGCCCCGTAAGCTGCTGGCGCAAGGGAATCGCAACGGATTTTTCTATGTTTTGGATCGGACAACCGGCGAACTACTGTTGGCGAAACAATTCACCAAGGAGTTAACCTGGGCCACGGGAATTGCGGCTGACGGACGCCCTATCAAGATCCCGGGACAGGAACCGAGCGCGGGCGGCACACGGGTCTGTCCCTCCCAATCGGGCGCAACGAACTGGTACGCGCCCTCCTACAGTGCGGATACCGGTCTGTTTTACATGCAGACCAACGAGAAGTGTTCGATTTTCTACAAGAGATCCTCTGAGTTCGAATACGGGCGGGCATTTCTGGGAGGCACGCAGCGTGTCGACTCGACTCCCAAGCCGATGCGCATTTTGCGCGCGTTGGATCTGCACTCGGGTGCCGTCAAATGGGAAACACCTCAAGTAGGCGCTGCCGCCTCGGCCGGCGGCACGCTGGCAACGGCATCGGGTCTCGTGTTCTTCGGCGACGACAGCGGCGCGTTTGCGGTTGCGGATGCCGCCTCGGGAAAGACCCTATGGACCTTCGAGTTGGGCGCGAGTTGGCGGTCGTCTCCGATGGCTTACCAGTTCGACGGCAAGGAACTCATCGGCGTGGCAGCAGGCGGCAGCATCATTGCATTCGGGCTTCCTGACTGAAGCAAATACCCAGCCCGAAGGTTCGCGGTGGCGGGTCGAATGGTCCTCATTGCTTCCGCGACGCGCGGGTCTCCAAGAGGCTCTGAATCCTCTTGAGCGATTCCAAGTAGAGTTCGGTTAGCGAACGAGATTCTGGGTCTTCTGCGCCCTCAGCCAGCACATTCGCGAGCGTGTCGATTGCCACCCGGACCGTCATCGACTCTGCGTCGCTGAGCTTGACGCCGCTGATGGTGATTTCTGCTTCGTCTTGCATAACAGCTCCGGCTATGTGAAAAAACCTACCTCAAAAGACAGCGTGCCACAGTTGCCAGTCGCTCCTGATGAATATCGGCGCGGCAAGGGATCATCCTTTGGATACTCCCTTAGATATTAGAGTTTTTTTTCGGCTTCGGTCGCGATAGCCTTTTCTACGGTTTTTTCCGTCTCATCCCATTTCGCTTTGTCAGCAGGCGTATCGGACTTTCGGGCAATACCGCCCGGAATGGGCCGACTCTGCACGCGATAATATGTACTGCCTTTTTTGACCGAGAGTGTAAATCCGATCCCCGGGGTGTACCCCCAATACGCCTCGCCGCCAACACCGCTTTCTGGACCCTTTGCGAAGGGTCCTGTCTTTGCGGCCTCGTATTGCCGCGAGGTGAGAATGTTGAGCTGTACGTTTTGGGCAATGCCTTCGGATTTACCGTGCTCTCTCCAAATGCAAAATTGCGAATGCCCCGGCAGGCTGTAGGCGCCTTCGTCAACCTGCACGCCAAGGATGGTCGATACCTGTGCGGCACTCAGCAGATTACAGGCATCACCGCTCGCTTCTTCGATCGCCCCGGTTGCCGTAGCGCATACCGCGGCGGACGCCCCGAACACCATTGCCGCACTCAGCCAAGGCGGTAAGCGGTTCTGCATCGTAGTCCCCTCGAAGAGCTTCAGCCGAATGTTTACACCTATCACACATCGGCACAGCTCAGGCAAGCTTCAAGATCATCTTTCCTTCATTGGTACCTTGAAACAGGCGGAGGAAAGCGGAGAGCGTATTTTCGATTCCTTCATCTATGTGCTCATCCATGCGAAGCTTTCCTTCTTTCACCCAAGCCATGAGTTGCGGTAGCGCCTCCGCGCTGCGGGAAAGGTACTGAGTAAGGATGAATCCTTCGATCCGTGCCCCCTGAACGATGAGTCGCCACAGGTTGCGGATTGGCGCAGGCGCGCCGTTGTATTGACCGATGAGACCGCACAATATCACGCGCGCTTTCGGATTCAGTGCGATGAGTCCTGCATCGAGAATTTCGCCGCCCACATTCTCAAACTGAATGTCGACTCCGTCTGGAGCGGCCGCCCGGATCGCTGAAACCAGTTCGGAGGCCGATTTGCCGCGATAGTCGATCGCTGCGTCGTAGCCATAATCGCGGATCAGTCGCTCGCATTTGCGCGGGCCGCCGGCGATTCCCACTGTACGGCATCCCTTCATTTTGGCTATTTGTCCCACAAGGGATCCCACAGCGCCGGCCGCGCCACTGACCAAAACGGTCTCGCCCGATTGCGGTTTGCCGACTTCGAGCAGCCCGAAATATGCGGTCAGGCCCACCCCACTCAACACCGAGAGATAGTTGGTGATCGCAGGCATCGCGTCCGGATCAATCCGCCGGGAAGCCCCCGGACGACAGAGCGAATAATGCTCGATGCCGTTGAAACCTGCGGTCCACGCGCCTATTGGAAAATCAGGATTGCGCGATTGCTCCACCACGCCGAGCGTAAAGGCGCGTACGGGATCGCCGAGGTTGATGGGTGGGAGATAGGACGGCTTGTCGTCCATCCAGCCGCGCATCGCGGGATCGAGGGAGGCATAGTGGTTGCGAATGAGAAATTGTCCCTCGCTTAGATCGGGTGTCGCTTCCGTCACCAGTGCGAAGTCGGCATCCACCGGCATACCGTTGGGACGCCGTGCCAGCTTGAAGCGGCGGTTTGTAGGCATATTCTTGAGATCCTTAACTCGGTCGCCTAAGAGGTCCGGCCGGCAAAGGCTATCTCGGCGTGCCAAAGACGGTAAATGCCGGCTCCCTGCTGCAATAGTCTCTCATTTTACATGCGAATGGCAATGCATCGGCGCATCGGCTTCAGCGGGTCTAGATGAACCAGGGAATTGCGCAGTGACGTTGCTCGAGCAGCGTCAAACGCAGGTTGGACTCCGGCATCACGTAGTCGAAGTAGAAGCGCGCCGTTTCTAGTTTCGAGCTGTAGAAGTCTTGCGACGCACGGGGCATTGCCATGCGCGCGGCGCGGGCCCACCAAGCGCCCACCAACAGCAGGCCTACCAATCGCAGAAAATCGTTGGCGACTCGATGACCCACTTCAGGCTCACGCACGGATTCCGCAATGATGGCGGCTGTAATTCGCGCTAATTTGTCTTGGACTGCGCGCAACGTTTCACCAAAGCGCTCGCAACCGGAAACGAAAGTACATAGATTCGCCTCATCCAACACCCATTGCAGCAATACTCCAAAGTTTCTGCCGCGATCGCCGATGACCTTGCGCACCAATAAATCGATGGCCTGGATTTCATTGGTGCCTTCGTAGATCATCGCGATGCGGCTGTCGCGCACCGACTGTTCAATGCCGTAATCGTGAATGTAGCCATATCCACCCCAGACCTGCAGGGCGGCACTCGACAACGCGAAGCCGTTTTCCGTGAAAAAGCTCTTGATGATTGGCGTGAGCAGCGAAACCAACTCGTGCGCGCGCGTCCGTTGTTCGGACGCAGGATGAAATTCGGCCACATCCAGCAGGTGCGCGGCCCAGTAGGCAAGCGCACGTTCGCCTTGCGCGAATGCGCGCAAAGTCATCAGCGTTTTGCGCATGGCGGGTTGCAGGAGAATCGGATCCGCACCGGACGTTGCCGGCTCGGAGTTGTCAGGGCGGGCGACCGCTCGCATTTGGACACGTTCGCCCGCGTATCTGAACGCATTCTGGTATGCCATCTCGGTATGCCCGAGTCCCTGCATTCCCACATTCAGGCGCGCCGCATTCATCATCACGAACATCGCCGCTAGCCCACGATTCGGCTCGCCGACCATGAAGCCTTGTGCCGCGTCGAAGTTCATCACGCAGGTTGCACTGCCCTTGATACCCATTTTTTTCTCGATGCCCTCGCAACGCAGCCGGTTACGCTCAGGCGATGCCGGACTGCCAATATATTTGGGCACCAAGAACAGCGAAATTCCACGCGTACCTCCGGGTGCGTCAGGTAACCTTGCAAGCACCAGGTGCACAATGTTGTCCGTCAAGTCATGTTCGCCGCCGGAGATGAATATCTTCGAGCCCGAAACGGCATAGGAACCATCCGGCTTTGGTTCCGCACGGGTGCGGATCAGACCGACGTCCGACCCCGCTTGAGGTTCGGTCAAACACATCGTAGTGAGCCACTCGCCGCTCACGATCTTCGGCAAATACACCGACTTGAGTTGCTCGGACGCGTGCGCCCGCAGGCACTCATAAGCTCCATGGGCCAAACCCGGATACATCGTCCAGCCGTGATTTGCGGCATTCAGCATCTCGTATAGGGCGGCGTTGAGTATTTGAGGAAGACCCTGGCCGCCAAACTCCGCGTCGCAGGCCAGTGCCGGCCAACCACCTTCACGAAAGCGGCCGTAAGCCTCGAGAAATCCATCCGGGGTGACGACAGCGCCGTCCTGAAATCGACAACCCTGCAAGTCGCCATTCGCGTTGATGGTCGCGAGCGTCTGTCCGGCAAATTTTCCGGCTTCCTGCAAAATCTGGGGCACCGTGCCCACGTCGAGTTCGGCGAATCTCGGAATGAGCGCCCAATCGCGGCCAACATCAAGCAATTCAACCATCACGAACTGCATGTCTTGCAACGGCGGCAGGTAGCTCCACATGAAACGGACAACCTCTAAAAATGCATTCCCGGCATGGTGAAAACCTCGGACGGCGGCTCATGCAGACTGAGTCTCAAAGAGTGCTCATGTTTTGTTGCCAAGTCAACGCACAGCCACTGTGAATCTCGGCTGTCGGGCAGTATGCCATTGACAAGCCACCACCGTACGGCGTTGCGGCGCCTGAATGTCCATCCCTGGCCGCGCGCGCCATTACAGCTTGTACATTACAGCTTGTAATTAAATAGCGGCGCTGGGCACTTGGGCATTTGCCGCTGCACCGTTTATTGGGCAAACTGGCTCCCAGTTTCGAGCTTTGGGCATAAGGGGAGCAGCTGTTGAAAATTGCAGTCGTCGGTGCAACCGGCCTGACCGGTAGCCGCATAGTTCCCGAAGCGGCGTCTCGCGGCCATCGGGTCACCGCCATTTCGCGCCACCCGGAGAAAACGCTGCCGGAGCTGCAGGTCACCGCAGTCGCCTGCGATGTGTTCGATACCGGCGCCTTAGCCAGGATACTTTCCGGCCACGATGTGGTGATCTTCGCTTACAGTCCGCGAAACGACCATGCGACGAATCGCAAGGAACCACACCGCTTGGCGACGCTGTCGGTGATTGCGGCCACCAAACAAGCATCGGTACCGCGTCTGTTCGCGGTCGGCGGCGCCGGCACCTTGACGACCCCATCGGGAGCGAGACTCATGGACACTCCGGAATTTCCGCCGAGCTACTTGGAGAGCGCAATTTCCACGGCCCAGGTGCTGTACCTGCTCAAGGAGGAGCCCGATCTGGACTGGACCTTTATTTCTCCTGCTGCGTATTTTGCGGAACCCGATGTGCGCACGGGCAATTACCGATTGGGCGCAGATGAGCTACTTGTCGATGCAGAGGGCCGAAGCCGGTTGAGCCTGAAGGATCTCGCGGTGGCCATTGTCGATGACGTGGAACACTGGCGCCATTCACGTCGGCGATTTTCGGCGGCGTACTGAAACTGGCGTCGACCCTCCATTAGCATCAGGGCTTCACGCGCGCATCGTGCCGCATGCGCGGCGCTTTATTTCACGGCTGTAAAAAACTAGCGAACCTGGTGTGTCGCTGCCGTATAAGCGCCGTTCCGCCGGCACCAGACGCGCATAGGAGGCGAGCGACACGGAATTCGATATCCCGGTCACGTCATAGTAAATGGTACGTAGCTGCGCGATGACATCGCGCGGCGAAATCGCGGGGGCGGCGCGACTAGACAGCGCGATGAGATTCGACATCCGTTCCGCCAAAAAGGGCACCGTACCGCCGCCGTGGGACACAATCAATTTCATGTTGGGATAGTGGTGCAGGGTTCGCATACTCAGCAAATTCAGAATCATTCGCGTGGTGTCGAAGGGATATTCGAGCGTCGCTGCGCTGTAGCCGAGCACCAGGTCTTGATACACGTAGTGGTCTGGAATGGTGTGCGCGTGGACGTCGATGAGAGTCATGGTTTTCCTCAAGGTTCGGATGCGCTCGAAGGGAGCATCGGCTATTTCGTCTCCCCTGCCAAGTACGCCGCGATTTCTTCCTACTCCCCGACTCCGGCGATCGGGTGCATACTATCCGTGCAACGTTTCGGTCCGTTGCTAATTCAACACTGACAAATTAGATGACACTCAGGAACGTCCTTGTGGCCAACGCCACGACCGCCTTGGCGGGTATCGGCCTCGACGCGGTCTGGATCGGTCCCTGTGCATTGGAAATTGTCCAGACTTTCAGAGTTGCTGCGATCGTCAGACAATGAAATGGATTAACACCATCGCAATCTGCGTCGTGCTGCTGGGATGCTCATCCCACCCAGCCCTGCCGCTGGCGCAGGTGAATTTAGACCGCATGTATGGAAAGTGGTACATCGTGGCGACCATACCCAATCGTTTCGAGCGCGGCCTGGTGGGTATGCAAGACGAATTCTCCAAACGCCCCGACGGCGATATTCGCGAGGACTTCTACACGCGCCGCGGTGGATTCGACGCCCCGCTGAAGCACTTCGTTGTTCATGATTGGGTACGCCCCAAAAGCGGCAACGCCCACTGGCGAGTGCAGATTTTCTGGCCCATCAACTTGCCGTTTCTATTGCTCTACGTCGATGCCGATTATCGCTATGCCATGTTCGGGGAAGAAAACCGCTCGCTGGGATGGATTTACGCCCGCGCGCCGGAGTTGCCCGACGCCGACTATCGCTTGCTGCTCGCACGATTTGAGTCACTTGGTTACGATCCCAGGGCATTCCGTAAACTGATTCAAAAGCCTGAGCAGGTAGGTCAGCCGGGATTTTGGAACGATGACATCGAACCGCCTCGATGAACGGCAGTTCAAAACGAACATCGACATTGTGGCCTATTATCCGCGTATCGAGCGGAAATTTCCTCGAGATGTATGACTTCATGGTTTTTGGCTATTTTGGAGCCGCGATCGGCGCGGCCTTCTTCCCGGCCAGAAACCCATCCGCATCGTTGATGCTCGCCCTATCAACATTTGGCGCCGGCTTTTTGATGCGGCCTTTCGGTGCGCTAGTCCTCGGAGCCTATGCAGATCGACATGGTCGGCGCGCGGGGCTGCTATTGACACTGAGTCTGATGTCCATCGGCATCATTTCAGTAGCCTGCACACCCCAATACGCGACTATTGGCATAGTTGCGCCGTTTCTTGTTTTGGCCGGCCGGCTGCTACAGGGATTTTCGGCGGGAATGGAATTGGGCGGTGTTTCCGTCTATCTATCGGAAATCGCAACCCCTGGGCACAAAGGATTCTATGTCAGTTGGCAGTCAGGAAGCCAACAAGTGGCAGTCATGTTCGCGGCTTTAGTAGGAGTCGCACTGAGCGCGGTATTGCCGCCGGATAAAATGACGCAATGGGGATGGCGAATACCGTTGCTGCTTGGCTGTGCAATCATTCCGTTTTTAATTCGCCTAAGGCGATCGCTGCAAGAGACGGAGGACTTCATCGCCCGCAAGCAACGACCTACCCTGCAGGAAACGCTTCGATCGCTCCGGCTCAACTGGAAAATCGTGCTCATCGGAACCCTCATGGTGACGATGACAACGGTCTCTTTCTACATGATAACCGCGTACACACCCACTTTCGGTGGTTCCGTGCTTCATCTCGCGCCGATGGACAGCCTGATCGTGACTCTTTGCGTGGGTGCATCAAATCTTTTCTGGCTCCCAATCATGGGCGCATGGTCCGATAGAGTCGGACGACGCCCGCAACTGTTCGCGTCGACTGTACTGATGATTGTCACCGCATATCCGGTCATGCTTTGGCTGGTTCGCGAACCTTCATTTTCCCGATTGTTGGCGACTGAACTCTGGCTTTCACTCATCTACAGCAGCTATAACGGTGCAATGGTCGTGTTTCTCATCGAAATCATGCCGGCCGGGGTGCGGACCTCGGGTTTCGCGCTTGCCTATAGTTTGGCGACCGCGATTTTTGGTGGCTTTACCCCCGCCATCAGCACATATCTGATTCATGTCACTCAAAACCGCGCTATCCCGGGGCTTTGGTTGACCCTGGCAGCCATTTGTAGTCTGGTTGCTGCGTTTTTTGGTCGTGAGCAGCGCGCACCAGCTCGGAATTGACCGAAGCGGTCGCGGCGCGAGCACCCAGGAAACGCCTTCCGATCCTTTACTTTTCGCTTACAAGGAGCAGCACTTGGCCGTGCGTGCCTCGTGAAAGTCGCGCACGGCCCGCAGGCAGTATCCACGCTACCGCCTGCGGTTCGTGCGGCAGCGCAGGAGGCCCTACTTGTAAGTGGCAGTCGTCCGTGTCAGGACGTCGCGGTGCTTCGTAAAATCCACCATAGACCCCAGGGCCTGGCCGCCGAGGGGCGAACTTTTGCCAGCCGCGCGAATCGCCGCGTTCACCTTATCAAGACCGTCCGCCGTTGGAACAATGTAGTCGATAACGAAAAGTCCCGGCGCGTCCGAATGGACAGCTTGTTCATCAATTTCATATTCGACGATCGTTCCATCCGCCAGCAGCTTTTCAAACAACGGCACCAGCAAATTCTTGGCGAGCACATCGACCGCATCGTCAGGGGCATCCGTTTTCAACGAATAAATCGCTGCGTAGCTATAAGCCCCGTGCCACGAACCGGCATGCCAGTTGTAGAACCGGCTGACCCACATATTGTCCCAATGCTTGGTCGCGCTGTTGAGCGCCGGCGTTGACCCACCGCCGTTTTTTTCCAAGTCATCGAGAACGGCCAACGTGCCTGCCATCGACATCGACTGCCACCAACTGTCATGAGTAGCGCCTTCGGCGTCGTGCAGCACGGCAGTATCACTACCGTAGGAGACAAGAGTGCCGCTCGCCAACCCTTTCTCCATGGCTTTCTGATCGGCAGGATTTACTTTCTCAAAATCCGTCCACTTGTTGCGAGGAACGACCCACAACGCCTCATACGTATACAGGCGCGGTTTGTCCTTCACCTCCGCCGATTGCGAATACACGGGTACGGCCCAGGAAATTGTTATCATGACTGCGCAAAAGCCAGACAGGAATCGCCAGTTTTTCTTATTCGACAATACGATGCTAGAAATCAGCGCTGAACTGATTTTCATTTACTTTCTCCTTGTTCAAGCATTGGTTCATCCGCAGCGCGGCAAGTATAGGCTTTGGTCAATTGACGGTAAAAGTAAAATTCAAGGCCAACGCCCTCAGAGGGGCCTGGCCCCTCCAGCACAAGGCGTTAAGCCCTAAGGTGCGCGCCGGTTGCCGGGCGCTCCAGCCCGAATTGCGACTACTGATGGGGATTGGGTAAGATCACGGCTCGATTGACCTGTAGCTGGCAAGGTCACTACCGTCTGCGGCATGGTATGGCGCGCGATTGAAGTGATTCAGGTCGTGGGTAATAAACAAGTTGGGACGCCGGAGGGTCTGTAGTGAACAAGGCGATCGTTACCTCAGTATTGGCGGTGGGAGTGCTGAATACAGCGGCTTGGGGTCAAGCGAAGTATCCGGTTTGGCCTTATCCGATGACTTACGACTCCGTGAAAGCGGTGCCGGTAAACAACAAATTGCTCTATGAGGACAACAAGCTGCGGCTCGTCGAAGTGATTATTCGCCCCGGTGAGCGCGAAAACATGAACGGTCAGCCGTATCCGTCGGTATATTTCCACGATGCTCCCATGCCGGACGCATCGCAAGTGATCGATGTACCGCTTGATCCGAGCAGTGCGCTCAATGGGCAAGGAGCAGGGCATGGTTCGTCGCCTCCGGGCGCAAACTACCTGACATGCGACACCATGGCGCCGCTGGCGCCCCACGAGGTGACAAACAAGGGCAGCTTCCCAATCCATTACTATCGGCTGGAGTTCAAGCGGGTTGATGGAGCTGATCTTGGGGCGAACTGGAAGGTCTGGTATCCCTGGATGGTTGGGCCGATACCGGAAGTCCAAAACGTTGATCCCACGCTCGGCAAACCATTCTCGAAAGATTTCCCTTACCCGATCGCGCTGGACCCGGTGAAAGCGGCTCCAAACAACCACAAGGCGCTATACAAGGATGCGCATGTTCGCCTCGTGGAAGTGACCGAGCGTCCAGCGTCCCAGGAAAACCTGCATGGCCATCCGTATTTCTCGATCTTCGTAAACGATACGGCCCAACCGCCAGCCACGGGCGTGTCCCAAGGTTCGCCACCCAGTGCACCGCCGACGGATACTCCTCTGGGTAAACCGGGACCCTATCACAAGGGTGAAATCGGGGACTATCAACTGGATCCGAAAGCGGTGCCCATGCAACGCGGTAATCCCGGTCTGCCTCCGGCGGGGATGCTGGCGCCGTCGTGCTCGCCGGCTACGCCTCAGGCGCCGCATGCGCACATCAATGGCGGAGAGGTTCCTGGGCATTTTTATCGTTTCGAGTACTTCCGTCTGGACGGTGACGACATCAGGACCAAGTGGCGACAATGGTATCCGTGATGAGACACTGTGCGTTTCAGGCCGTATCCATGGAGTTCGCTATGAGACAAGTAATCGATGTGACCATTGTTGCGATCAGCGCGTCACTGTGCGTCGCCTGTGCGACAGTGGCCGCGCACGATCCTATGTCTGCCTACTACTCAAATACCTTGCATGAAACACGTGCTAACGGTACTCAGAGTTGGTTTCTGTTCAACGCCGATCATACTTTTCGGTCAACCAATCAGGATGGCAAGGCCATCACAGGTTCTTGGACGTTGAATGCACAGAGCGAGACTTGCATCTCGATAGACGGATCCGATAGGCCGCCGCCGCCCTGCGCGAAGCTGCAAGCCAAGAAAATCGGGGACAACTGGGATCGCCAAGGTCCAGCGGGCAACGAACATTTCGTGCTGGAAGCCGGCCGCAAATAGCACGATTCTTTGAGTCCAATCAGCCTGACTTTAGTTTCTCTTCCGCATAGAGCGACAATTCGATCATGCGCTCGAGGAGCTGATCAGCAGGTAAACCCGCAAAGTTCTTGAGAACAAGCTCTTTGACGTAGAGCCGCACGAGATACCTGAGCTGCAAGGCCCGATTGCGAGTCGCGAATACAAAATCTCGGTGTCCACTGTTGACGACGATGATGTTTCGCTCGACATCGAAGCGGCAGCGCCAGAGTTCACCGGCCGCACGTTCGAAAGTGTACCCCGGCAAACCACGGGAGTTGACGACGGCCGGCGTCATGGCGATTTCAAGACTATCGGTCACGGTGATCAGCGCTTCGGCAACAACCGTTACATCGCGCTGCGTCACGCTGACTTTCAGTCGAGCAAGCCCGGGGACTTCCGGGGCACGGTAGTTCACCTCTTGGTCCGTGACACCCAGCAGGGTGCCTTCACCCTCGATGAGTTCCCAGGTGAATGTCAGATCCTCGACGACGCGCCGACGCGAGCGATCTCGGGGCAGCGCCCGAAACTTTCGTGTTTCATTGAGAGGAGTCGTGCTCGACGCCGGGGACGCCACGACGCTGAACAGAGGTCCCGCATAGTCGAAGAATTGCCGCTGCGGTGACTGACTCGGTTTGGGCTCCGCCGCGCCCGGCAACTCCTCCTGCCAATCCGTTCCGTCAGCAACATTGTCGGCGGCGTGGGATATTCCCCCTTCCTGGCGTGCACGTCCCTGCACATCGAACCAATCGTATTCTTCACGCGGCAGCGCTAACATTGCTTCGTGAAAAGCCTTCTGAATGGCTTTGAGAGACTGCAGACTCGCCTGCTCTTCTTCGGCGCGCTGCTGCTCCTCGATGAGGCCCTTGACGTGGCTTTCGAGCGGCTTCAGTGACTCCGCCAACGCCGCGTAACGCTCATCCTGGATGATTCCGTTGCGGGTGCCCGGCGTAAGATTGAGGAAGGGCACGTCGATGAGTCCCTGGACATAGCGCGTGGTCCACGGGGAATGCTCTAGGCCCGGCAGCGATGAAATGTCCTCGATCACACGAGTGCCGACCCGGGTCAACGCGACCCGCGCGGTCTCATTGGGTTCGGCGAGATACAGCTCCGCATAGGCGTCCCCAAAGAACGTGCGGATGGGGGGCAGCTGATGCAGCAATCGACCCGCAAATTGGCGAGGTTCCACCTCATACTGCTTTCGGGCGAGCTTATCGATCACCGTGACGCGCGCTTTGGAATCACGAATCCGGTCGCGCAGCTCCGAAGCTAAGTACCACTGAATTTTCTCGCCACTTAAAGTGCGAATTCCCTCGAGCAGTGGGCTAATTTTGAGTTCCGTGCCTTTCTCGGCGAACAGTACCCGCCGAGGGCTCACTTCGTAGCGTGAATCCCCCTTGCTCATCGTCATCTGGTACGCCTTTTGGTCGGTACCGGTCGAGGTCATCGTCAAGGTATCGCCCACGGTCCAGAAACTCAAAAGTCCGATCCCGAACTCGCCCTGGAGGCCGGAGCCATTTCCGTCTGCTTTGAGGCGCCGCTTGATCGAATCACAGATGTGCGTAGCCACATATTTAAAATCGGGTAACCCCGCGTCGTCGCGTGGCACGCCGTCGCCGTCATCCTTGATCGAGAGGTAATGTGCACCGTGCTCCTTGCCGCGCGTGACGGTGATGGTCTTTGCGTGCGCGTCGATCGAGTTCTCGATGAATTCGGCAATTGCTTTCAGCGGGTTGCTTTGCGAGAGGGCGATGATGCGGATCGCATTCCAATCGTCGCCGATGCGCAGCTTGCCGCTGTCTTTGGTCTTGGCCTTCATGCAATTGCCCCTCACTCATCCATTTATGGATGCGATGAAGCTGCGAGGGCCGTTGAGGGCTATTTCAGGCGCGAAGCAATTTTTGCCAAGCCGGCGCGAACGCAAGCCTCGTCCTTGTCGCCCCCCGGCGCGCCGGAGACACTCATCGCACCCACTGTGGAGTGACCGGCGGTTACCGCCAGGCCTCCCGCCCACGTGATGAGGTTCGGATCACCATTCACGGGCCCAGGCAGGGATCCGGGCGCAACGGTTTGTGGGGGCACCGTCTTGCCGAATTCGCCGGAACTCATGCCGGTCTTCAGGACCGTGTACGCCTTGCGGAAGGCAACCTGTACCGTGAAGTCTTTCGCGCCATCGCCTCGCAGTACGATTCTTGTCGCCATGTCCTTGTCGAGCACGGTCACCGTAACGTCGTAGCCCGAGCTCTTACAGGAAGAGAGAGCCTCTTGCGCGGCCTCCAATGCGAGCGCCATCGGAAAGTCAGCGGCCCTTACACAGCCGGGGCCGATGAGAACCAATCCGATTGCCAGGCTTTTGATCGTGTTCATACAAATGCTCCCATTTTTAACGCCCGATACCCATGCGCGCGAATTCACCTTGACGGTCATGAAACTGGTGCTTGAGGGCAGCTGCAACGTGCAACACGAGCAGACCGATCATGATCCAACCGCCAATCGAGTGGGCCCTGACGAGGTTATCGTGGACCTGCTTCTGAATGGATTGGTCAATATGGGCTACCGGCGCGATCGCCGGCACGAGCACCAGTCCCCAGACATTGGCGCCCGCACCCGGCTTCGGGGGATGTGCCGAAATAATCGACCAGCCAGTGAGCGGCATCGCGATCATCATGAAATACAGAATTGAGTGGGCAACATGCGCGGTGCGCTCTTCCCATTTCTTCGTTCCGGCAGAAAAAAGCGGCGGCGTGTGAGTAAGCCGCCATACGATACGGGCCAGGGAAAGCGCGAGTACCGTCATTCCGGACGATATGTGTAGTTCTACGAACTGGCGACGGAACGGCTGCCCGAACCCTTCCATGAAGAATCCGAGCGACAAGTTGAAAATGATGAGCAAGGCAATGGACCAATGGAGCCATATGGCCACCAGCGTGTAGCGCGCGTCTCGAGTTGACCCGATGGACAACGGACTACTTATCGAACTTAGCCTCACCTTTGCCGCCCACGTTGCGATTATTTTCCAGACACACGTATTCGCGCAGGGACAGATCCGGACGATAGCGATAGCGATGCGTTTCCTTGAAGGACGCGGCGAATGCCGTGGGGTCGTCAATCGTTATCTCGTCCTCGAGAATGCCCGGGACTTTTTCGCTAAAAACCTCGTGGATGTGCATATCCTTGCTGTGCGGTAGGCCCCCGAAATTGAGCGGCACGTCCTCGCGGACGCCGACGGTGTCCACCACCAGCGTGTCTCCCTGCCAGTGTCCGATGGAGTCGCCCGCATAGGTCGGATCGAGCTCATCCGCCGGCGGGTGCTGGGAGCGGTTCAACCACACGCGGCGCGAAGCATCCTGCCACTCACTCGTCATGGTGATCTGCCCTGGGGTCTGCAGCAGCTCCATGCCATAAATCATGCCCATCATGCGCGGCATGCCGGGCGGAAAGCATATGGACGTGGAGTCCTCGACGATCCCTTTGGCTGCAGCAGCCTTAAATTTCTCGAGCTGCTCGTTGAAGGGCGGCTTCAAGTCGGGATAGTGGACTGGCTGGAATTTCATCGCCGGCCCTTTGGAGGGGTCGGTGCCGCCGAGCCCGATGTCGTGCTCGAGCATGCCATCTACCGGGACCCAAAAGCCGGTCCAGTTGAGCTTGCCGTCGTGCAGACGTTTCGGACTCGGCGGCACGATCGGATGTTTCGCCGCCTCCGCCGCAGTCTCGGCCCCGCTCAACAGCGGGCAGATGCTCAGCGCGAGCCCGAGCGCCGTGGCGCTGAGGCGCTTCATTGCTGACCTCCGATGACGGTACCGTCCGACAGCATGACCTTCACCAGGTTGCCGCCGTGTGTGCCGTCGCGCGTCGGATTGAAGTACGCGGTGATCTCATCCCCGGGCTTGAGCGAATTTCGTTTCCAACCCATGCGCCCCAGCACATTCGGACTCAGCGCCTCGAGCGACCATTCCTGGACCTCGCCGCCCGGGTCCTTGACCATCAATTGCACCCAAGAGTGAGGATTGGTCCATTGAAACTCGCGCACGATGCCTTTCCTGCTCACGACCTGAGTGCGATCGAACATCGCAAAGGAATGATGCGCAACCGACAAGGTGGGCAACATCCCGATCGCGACGCAAACGGCGAGCAATTTATTTTTCACTGAAGTAATCATTCTCTGATGTTCTCTTTGAATCCCGGCAGCTTCGACATTTGCTCGTATATGCAAATGTGTTCCTCAATGTCTGCGTGGTCGTCCCGCACATAATGCTTCTTGCTCTCCCACTCCCCGACCCAGTTGACGGGATCCGTCATCTTGAATTCGAGTTCCAGCGTTTTGCGATCGGCACTCAACGTATAGCGCTCGATGACATGCAGTTTGTTGCTCGCCGGAACCCCGGGTTGTATCCAGTGATGGTCATCGGTCATGCCCACCGTATCGACCACCAGGGTTTTGCCTTCCCAATGACCAATCGAGTGTCCGTTGTAGGTCTCAACGATCTCGTCATCGGGAGGATGGCCGCGCCCGTCCGTATAAATCCAACGGATGTTGTTGTCGAACATCGAAATGAGCAGCACCTCGGTGGGCAGCTGCACGATTTCGATGGGCCAATAGCGCGTCATGATCAACGGCACCCCGAGAGGCCAGCAGGCCGCCGAGTCATCGCGCCACTCGAGTCCCTTCGCGGTGTACGCCGTCCTTTTGTCCATGACTGCCTGAGCCGCCGGCGTCAACGGGGGTATCGGCAAGAACTGAAACGCCGTACCCGGCTTACCTTCCAAGTCGAAATTGTACGTGCCGGTCAAATCGGCCGGCGGTTTCGGCCGTTTCTTCTGCAGATTGGCCTCGGCTAGGGCGCCCAGATTCTTGCCCTCTAGCGCCGTCTGCGGCAATGCTACCGGGCCAATTGCCAGCCCCCAGAGCAACACCACTGCGCCGAGCGCGGCTTTGCGGCTTGTCTTATCGAATTTGCTGCTCATGGCTTGGCCTCCGCAGTGGGTGCAGCGGGCGCCGGCGGGCGCCCTGGGGACGCGTTCAGTTCGTGTCCATCCCGAAATGTCACTTTGATGAGATTGCCTCCCGGTGCCCCGTCCCGCAGCGGATTCATGCTGACCACGACGGAGTCTCCCACATTCAGGCTGGTGCGCTTCCAACCGAAGCGCACCAAGTAGCCGGGACCATTGGCTTCGAGGCGCGATTCGGACGTATTGCCCGACGCATCCTTCACCTCCAGAACGATCCAGCTATGGGGGTTGACGAATCGAAACTCTTTAACGGTGCCTTCTATTTGCACCACCTTCTGCATGTCGAACATCGCGTAGGA
>Ga0182030_10002373_pt1 | contig 39872 bp, 17 predicted proteins | sample 812S3MmetaG_FD_121299 | JGI IMG/M metagenome (GOLD analysis project Ga0182030, IMG submission 121299) | Permafrost microbial communities from Stordalen Mire, Sweden - 812S3M metaG (Illumina Assembly) | ecosystem: Environmental > Terrestrial > Soil > Wetlands > Permafrost | place: Sweden...
AAAGCCGAACAGGCGTGCAACATCCTTCGCGGCAATCTCTCGCGATCTCTGAAACAACGTCAAAGCCTGGCGTTGCTTCGAGTCGAGGTTGCGCAGCAACCTAGCGTGATCCTTGCCGCCTTTTGCAGCCTCGCGCAGGGCTTGGTCGCGTACCTTCTCGAATGAGGTTGCCATACCCCCGATGAAATATGCAACCCAGCTCGTAATGTCGGCCTCGGCGCGGCCCATGTAGTAATTGTGCGATGGGCCGGCCGTGAGCGCCTCATAATAGGCCTTCCGGTTACGGGCGTAGTATTCTTCAAGGGCATAGAGCCCCTTCAGGTCGTACGTTCCCACATGAAGGATGAGCGTGGTCAGCAAACGCGCCGTGCGTCCGTTGCCGTCGTAATAAGGGTGGATCGTTGCGAATTGGTAATGCGCAATGCCAGCCTTAATAGGCACCGGCAACTCATCATTCTTGTTGATCCAGGTCACGAGCTGCTCCATAAGCCGCGGAACGTCGCTGGCCTCCGGCGGCATGTACACGATGCCCCCGGAGCGAGCATCGCGGATCACATTTTGGCCGTCGCGATACGGCGTGGACTTCACGCGCGTTTTACCGCCCCCCATCACCAGAGCGTGCAGCCTTTGCACCGCCGCCTCGGAAACATTCTCACGTCTCTTTGCCAGACGTTCCACTTCATCGAGCGCAGCGTAGTAGCCTTTGACCTCATTCTGGTCTCTGTCACGGCCAGGAAAGCGCTGATCTGCCCCGATTACTTGAGCAACTTGTTCCTGAGTCAGGCGGTTGCCTTCAATCATGGTCGAATAATGAATAGAATACAGGCGGGCCGTCTCGCGCAAATTCGCCAGCACGCGCGGTGTGATCGGCAGCGTCCGAATGGCTTGCCTGACGGCTTCGATCCGCATGAGGTCCCTGGCCACGGTCGACGTGATGGTGAAGATGGGAGTGAAGTTCTTCGTTGTCATCAGCGCTGCCTCCAGAGGCACAGTCTATGCCGATACCCTGCTATTATGATGCTGTTATTATACCGATAATTTGCTGTTAAGTTGGAGCCTGCAGTTGGCGTCTCGGTTTGACTAGCGAATCCGATAACACACGATCGCTCCGCTATTCAATCTCTGGGTCAATCACCAATGCTGTAAATCACGATCTTTCGATCGGGTCCGGCGAACATCATCGACACCTCCAGGATCCCCGGTTCTGCGTGACAATACTTGGCGATTGCGCTGCTGAGCAGACGTCCGGCGGGAGGATCCGAATTCGTCCGGCCGAAAGGACGCGCCGGCGTCTGCAATGTTTGCAAAACGCAGCCGCACTCCGAGCCTGACAAGTTTTGGCGAATCGCGTAGAATCGTTGATGAAAGATCGAAGAGGGTAGGAGACCCGATCGCCGTAGACTGAAAGCAACACTGGTTGGCCGGTGTATGAATTATCATGACTACAATCCTGAAACCCGAAATCACCGTGCCGAAGAGCGTCCGTCGGAAGGCGGGCTTTAAACCGGGGGATCGAGTAGAGTTCAAGGTATCGGACCGCACCATCACGATCACGCCGAAGCTCAGTCAGGACGAAATCCAAGACGAACGTGAACTGCGTGATCCGACGATCCGCGCATTCATTAAAAAGGGATATCAGGAATTCCAGGCGGGAAAGAGCCGCCCGATTGAGGAGCTATTTGCCGAACGCGCGGCGGGGACGATTAAGCGCCGCCGACCAAAGTCATGACGCCTGCGGCCTTTACGGTTCGCACCATCTCCCGTTACAATCGGCTCTCGAACAGGTTGCACAAGACCCATCGCGATTTTGATCCTGCCGAGAAAAGCGCAGCGCGCATTCTTTCGTCTGATCCCTACAACCGGACGCGTCAGTACCACATTAAGAAGGTTGGAAGGCGTTCCGCTCGGCGAAGGGCAGTACCGGCTATCTCTCGGACGCTGGCGTTTCCGTTATGACATCGTTGACCGAATTGTGCACCTCGCTTACTGCGGCCTCCGCAGGGAAGACACGTACTGATCGCCAAAAAACATTTTAATTATTACCGAGCGGCTGATAAAAGCCGTTTGCCGATACGTCGTTCGCGTCAACGCGGAGAGCCAAGTGTAAATCCCCGCAAGCAGATCATCGGCCTTGAGAGAGCACACTAATTGGCCGCCGAGCCTTCAGGACCCGATCTTGTCTGTCGTTGCAAGGCCAGGATCGATTCCCTCCCGCCGTGGCTCTGAACGGGCATCCACCCTCCGGAGCAGGATGATAAGCGGGATCACCAGCAGCAACGAGAGCGCGGAGAAAACCAGACCGCCATACTGGTGATGCAACTTTCCTTCGAGGTAGGAACGATCCACGTAAACGCCCAGGTAGGAGAGCGCAACAATGCGAACGGCGTTCTTGAAGATACCGATAGGAATAGCCGCAAGAGCAAGGCAGATCCTCCCGTAAGGCGAGCGGAGCAGAACGTAGCCGCCAGCACGCTGACCAGCACCAAGGCGAACGTGGAGCGGATGCCGCTGCATTCACGGGCGATCTCGATCTCAACGCCGGGGAGCTGAAACCGGAAACCGCTCCGGAACGCCGGCATGCCGATCACCCGAAACAACACGGCGCTGGTGTCCGCCGAAGCACTCTGCAAGGAGTGAATGATCCAGTTCAGCGCGCTCTCAGGGGCAGGAACCATGAACGCCAGGAAGCCCAGGGGGAAAGCGCCGGCACGCAACACGGTTGTGCCGTAACACAGTGCGAATGTCCCAACCCAGACCAGCAGAACCGATAGAATCATGCCCGCCCGGCGATTGCCCGCTCCGACCGGGCTAACAGCGGAAAGGGCGTAAACGCCGGCGGCTCCCGCCAGGAACAAGAAACCGGCGCCACGGCGATCCGACGGCTGAGAAAAAATCCTGCCCCTTTCGAAGTAGAGAAGGAACGCGCTGATCACGGGAATCAGCAGCAGGTGGGAATAACGATCGTCGCTCCACGCCAAAGCGGCGATCGTTCGCAACGGGGTCCAAAATAGGGCGACGGAGATCGCCAGGAGCGACGCAAACGCGTAGTGACACCGGCGGATGTCCAGGAAACTCGACGCGAGCTTCATATCAGCGCCGCGTCCCGCAAGTTGTTCTTGTGATTGTCACAGCCCCAAAGCGACTGTATCAGTTTTACCCGACTCGTGAAACTCCCTGGGGGTTCTAGTAATACTAGAAAGGGTTTGAACCCGCGGCGAGCCGCTTCGTCTCTACGGACGAAGATCTCTTTGCGGCGACTGCTTGCGTAGACACCAGGCCACCAGCCCGACGACCGCAACGCAAACCAGGAATTCTGGAATAGCGCTCGGTTCAGGCATCCTACAAGTCGTACAGGGCGGCGTGGGTGCGGGTGTTCCATTCAACACTGCAACCGACGTGAAAACAAGCAGCGCTAGCGACTTGATCATGCTCTTGATGTTACCTCTAGCCGCGACAACGGTCAAGAGTATTTTCACAGTGTTTTCGCGGCACTTGATCCTCGCATTAGGCTCCGCGCCGATGGTCGATGGTCCGCGTCCATCGCGCTCCCATGGACCCGTCGGAATTTGCCCGCTCAACCGCCGGCGCTCGACGGAGGCTTCCCGGAAGGAAATAATTCTCCGCTGCCTTTGCGTCGGCGTCGTTCGCAGGACGCCCATTCGTCGTGCATGCACTGTTCCTTGCGGCAGTCGAACTCACACATCGCAACGTCGTCCGGAACATCATCGACGGTCTGGCTCTTGAGCAACCGCCATAGGCGGCGAAAAGGGTTCCCTTGGCTGGAACGATCTTCCGACATCGGTTGCGTTTTCGCCATGACGACCTCCCGGATAACAACCCGGATAGTCTAGCGCTTGTTTGCCGAAGAAGCAATGAGCCGATTGTCTGCACGCCACTGCTTCATGGGAACGGAAAGTGAGGCGCCGGCGCTCAGCAACTGCGTCCGGACCCGCCACTGAAGAAAAACTACGGGATCACGGCCAGTTCGATCCGAACCCGACGCTCACGAATCTGCGTGAAAACTCCAATGTCAAAATGTAGGGCGGGCTATCAGCCTGCAGCCGCCCTTCTGGACGGCTTTTGTTTTCAACGACTGAAAGCGTGCTGGAAGCAGGCTGGCTCAATAGCCCGCCCTACAAGCCGGCCGAGGTAGTGTTCACACAGACCCTGACGGCAAATGTCTAGAATGACGGTTGTCCAAAAACGCGCCGAAGTGACCTCGACATCGACGCGCTGTTACAGGGCGCCGTTGATCTGCCGACGGCCCTGGCGGCCGGCAGTCTTATCTATGGACGCCGTTTTAATCCTCTCATCACGCTCAAGGCTCTCAGCTTCTTCGATGATGTGCCGAAGCTTCCCGGCGAAGTGAAGGAGCGCCTCCGCGATGCTGTGCGAGCCGTTGATCTTACCGCGCTACCCACATTGACGGCCTACATCGAGGGAGACGAAGAGCAGTGAACGGATTGCCGGCGACACCGGAGTTGCTCGCCGTGGCCGAACGGAGGCCCTGTCTGAGCCGACGCATTTCCTTGCCCATGTGATGATGTACGGGACGATCGAAGACTTGCGCGCACTCGAAGGCTTCGTCGGCCGGAGTGATTTTGAAGAAACGCTCGAACATCCGCCGCCGGGGGTCTTCGACCCGCGTTCCTGGGCCTACTGGAGCCTGAAGTGCGGCCGCGCGCCCGCGCCATTGCCAGTGCGCCATTTCGACGATTCCACCGAAGATCCCTCATAGAAATCGCCCGTTCGCGACTCGAGGCGAAGGCGGGGCCGGTACACGATGTGGCCAACCCTTGGGACGGCACATCTCGATCAATCAGTACGTCCGGGCCTGAAGGCCGGTTTTCCGACTTTATTGGCCCTCACGATCGGGACTTCTCACGCGGCCGGCGACGGCCGGAATCCGCATAAAATCCTTCGTGTTCCAGGTATAGATAATCTCGGCATTGGCTTTGAGCGCACAGTGGCCAAGGATCGCATCGTAAATCGCCCCGCTGATCAGGCTGGCAGCGGCCGATGCCTCCGCCATTTGAAAATACTCCTGATCGTCCAGAGCGACCAGCGTTAGCCTCTCGCGAATGTCACCGAGGAACAGCAGAGCTTCGTTCCCGCTGACACGCCGCTTCCCTGGCATCCCGGTTAATGTGGCATACACCTCGGCCAGGCTATGCGCACCGCAGCAGGCCTCCTTTTTTCCGAAACGCAGGAAGAGATCGATGCTGAGGAGGTGGTGCTCGTGGTCCGCATAAAACGTTGCGACCAGCACGGACGTGTCGAGGAAAGCCTTCACTCTCTGTCTCCGGCGCTGTGATACCCGCGTTGCAACCGAATGTTGCGAAGCGTTTCGTTCGTTTCCCGTGCGGTCAGCGGTTCGCCGGTGCGAAGTACCCAGACGCCGCGTTCCCTTTGGAGGGGCGTCGCGCTGCGCCTGGGTTGCAACTTGACTGCGTCGCCTTCGACCGTGACGGCAAGAGTATCGCCGGAGACCAGATGCAACTCGTCCCGCAGAGCCTTGGGAAGCACGACGCGGCCGGCTCGATCAATGGTAACTTGGTTACTCATATTGCCATTATACAACGGTAAATGGCATTTCCATTACCCGCATCCTCGCAACCACACTCCGTTCTCCCCCAGCGACCCCGCGAAGGCGAAGGAGGCCGTTGATTGTGGTTTCGCAGTTACGACGAGAATGGATTGCTGATCCGCAGGTTCACGATGTGCGAGTGCTAAGATCCCCCCCCGATCCTCCGCGCACAACCGGACCATCTTGCGCACCGCCGAAAGGATTCCCTCCTTTGTCGGTCCCAGCCGGTACTGCCTCTGTTCGAAATAGCCGACAAACGCCCCCGCTTCGACGCGGATGACCGGCTTGCTGTTCAAGCGGCGGACCATCGCCGGAATGTCGACGTTATGGACTTTTGCGAACTCCCGCGGGCCAAGTCTGTGATAGCTGTCGGGTCCGGTGCGGTGATGCCGGTAGCACAAGGGAATCGCCGAGGAATCGGGCGACTTCTGCCCGAGCCCGTGCGGGCCGGTGTGCGAGGTTCGATTCGCCGTGTGGATCCGCACACCACGCAAGGCAGCGTGCGGATCCATGCCAGGTACCGCGGATCGCGCAGCGGCTTCATGCCGGCCGGACCTCCCCGCCCCATTCGCGTTCGCATTCTCGCCAGAACGAGCAGCTCCGCCGCGAGCAGTTCATTGACAGGCGGTTCGGCATGTACTCCCCTGCCCGCATGATCCGTTGCGCCAGCGGGTACAGTGCGCGCGTTGCGGCGATGTCTTGGCCGGTGATCGTCAGACTCTGGACCACCAGACTGGGAACTTTCGTTTTGACCAGGGTGTCGATGCGTGCCTCGCCGTTGACTCTAGGAGCCAGTTGCGCGTAGGTCGCGACCTGGAACCGGTGCTCCGGCGCGATCGAGCCCGGTTTGCGCGCAGCGGTCTTGATGTCGATAATCCGGCCGTTCACGTCAAGCAGGTCGATCCAGCCCTGAACCTGGACGCTCGCGATTTCACCTTCGACATGCAGCTCGACCGCGGCCGGCTCAATCGCGGGAGCAACTTCGTCGGTGTATTTTCGAACGAGGCTTTCGCCGCAGAGCGCGAGCTCAACGGAATCTTCGTCGTCGCGAAACTCGGTCTGCTCGCGCTCCGCGGCCCAGGCCTGGCGGAACAGCGCCACGACGCCCGGAATCGGCAGATCCTCGTAGGTTTCGATTTTCTGTTCAAAGTACTGGGCAATCGCAACGTGCACCGCCCTTCCGAGCGCGAATTTCCCGGTGGGCGGGTCCGGATAGCGAAGGTCGTATTTGAACCACCAGCGCGCCTGACAATCCATGAAACAGCGCAGCTGGCTGGGCGAAAGCACTTCGGCGAGCTCCGGGAGTTCCAATAGGCAGGTCATCGCGCGGCCCTCTCGCTCATGTTGATCAGCACCGTGATCGCCATGGACTTGATCGCATCGGCATCGAATCGGACCACGTAGCCGAGTTCGGCGCCGAACTTCTCGGCGTTGTGGGCCGCGGAAATCGCGGTCTTGAGTGCATGTTCAAGCTTGGTGACCGGCGGCGCTGGCGAATTCGGAATCGTCTTTGGTGCGCCGCCATTGCCGGGGCTGCACTGAAGGCCGTCTGATGTGAACGGCTGCGTTTCTGCTATGAGGTTTGCGGGCGGATCGGATGGGGCGCTGCTGACGTTCGTCATTTCGATCGAACGTCGCAAGTCGTGTTCCAATGATGTCTCGGCAGCGCACTCCTGCTCGGGACCGGCTCGTCCGAGCAGCCACTCGACCGAGCGCTTCTGACCGGTCCTGACTAACGACTTACACAACTCGAAGCGTTCGCCGGGAACGATGCCTGCGGCCTCGATTTTGCCGGCGACGATCGGCGGAACGTACATGACGCGTCCGTCCGTCAGGTTAAACATCATGCGATTCCCGTAACGGCCCTCTACCGGCACGCCTTCCGCTGATTCGAGGGCTACGCTGGTAGGCACATTCATTTCAAAGCGCACTATATTCACGCGATTTCTCCTTTTTACGATTTGATGGACACGTTCGGCGTCGTGTTTGGAACCCGAGACGTTGTCAAGTGACGGACCGCTGATAAATGTTCGCTCGTGCGCCGGAGCCGCGCGCCTGATGGACGTTTTAGCGGAACGATGGTCCGCTCTGTTTTCGCGCCATCGCGCACTCCGGCCAGGATCGGGCTGGCCGTTGAAAAATCACAGTCTGAACTGCCGCGCGGTGTTTGGTGCGCTGGGCCTGCGGCTCCGCTTCAATTCGCTCCGCCCGAGTGGTCAAGCGGATTCTCGGAAAATAAGAGGAATTTGTCCGGGCTACAACGGATCAGCTGCTTACAGTATTAGTATGCCATAAGCACCTTACGATGGCAATAGGGAAATGAAGAAACATTGCAAAATCATTTTAAGCTGCTTATAGTAGAGAGGTAGATGCCAAAAAAGACGCACGGCGATCCCGTCAGGGATTATCTAGCCGCGATCGGCCGCAAGGGCGGTCTGGCCAAAGTGCCGAAAGGCTTTTCAACCCTCAGCGATGAGGATCGTAAAGTGATCGCGCGAAAAGCGGCTGAGGCGCGGTGGGATGCGAAGAAGAAGGCAGCGGGAAAGAAGAAGGCAGGAAAATGACGGACGTGAGCCGCGTCGTGTAAATCGGAATCGAGAATCGACCATCGCAACATCCCACGGACGTCAGTCCATTTCATCGACGATGGCGGCATACACGTCGGCCAGCTGGTAGCGGCGGGATTTTTTGGCCGGATCGGTGATTTCGATAAAGCCCCTCGCCGACCCAGCAAAGCAACGCAATGCGGTCCCCGGCTTATAACCGAACAAGCCGGCAATATCCTTCGCGGCAATCTCTCGCGATCCCCGAAACAACGGAGTCGAGGTTGCGGAGCATCCTGGATTGATCTTCGCCGCCTCTTGCAGCCTCGCTCACGGCCTGGTCGCGTACTTTTTCGAATGAGGTTGCCGTGCCCCCGACGAAATAAGCAATCCAGTTCGTAATGTCGGCCTCCCCCTTCGATCAGTGTCGAGTAATGAGTGGGACCGTCTCCGGAGATTAAGGAAAACGCTAGAAAACCAGGTCTTCCATTTGGGAACTGCTTGCCGCGCTGGTATCTTTCAGGTCGTCGATGCGCAGATTCGGGTTGCGAATGACGGCGTCCAGTATGCGGCGATAGGCATCGGCCATTTCCCCGGCGACGGGCCGATCCAAAATCTCGGTGTTGTAGGTAAGATTCCCGATGAGTTCTCCTTCCACTTCCGTCAATTGGAGCGCGATTTCGGATTGACCCTCCTGCTGCGGAATAATAATGCTTGGCGTCAGAATAGAATTGCCGAACTGCACCGCGCAATCCCGACCCCCGACAAAAAGTGGGCCGAGGTCGCCGGAGCGGTCGGTGATGAAGTTGAAAAAGGCTTGAAACACCGGGCTACGATCCAAATTACGGCGCACTCGCAAACGGGTTACCATTTGCGCGAAAGGCAGATTCTGGTGCTCGATCGCGGCAAACACGGTATCGCGCGTGGCAAGAAGGTGATCAACAAAAGCGGGATTCCCAATCAGTTTAGCCCGCAGCGGCAGGAGATTCACGAAATATCCCACCGCGTTGGCCCACCGCGGGTCCTCACGGCCGAAGGCGGAGGTGCCTACCACAACATCGTTTTGGCCGGTGAAGTGGTACAGAAGAACGTTGTAGGCGGCAAGAAGCACTGCATAGGGAGTCACTCTATGGTCGCGGGCGAGGCGTTGGACGTCAGAGGAACGTTGCGGTCCGAACTCAAGCGGGATGCGCTCCCCCTGCACGGTTAGCACTGCCGGCCGGGGTCGCGAAGAGGGCAAGCGCAAAGTCTGCAAGTCCCCTGCGAGTTGCTGATTCCAATAGTCCCAGAGTCTCTCGCCTTCAGGCCCCTCCACCACCTTGGCTTCGTTTTCCACAAACTCCGCGTAGTCGGCGGCGATCGGGGGGAGAGCCGGATTGGCTCCGGTGATTTCCGCCGCGTAAAGCTGTCTCAGGTCGGCGAAGCAAATCCGAACGGACCAGGCATCGATAATAATGTGATCGACATTGAAGAAGATTACATCGGAGTCAGGGCGCCGGAATACCCTTACTCGGAAGGGTGGACGATCCAGCGCGAAGGTAGTATGGAACTCGCGCAGGACGGCGTCTGTCAAATCCTTCTCGTGCCATGCGGCGGCGTCAATCATGGCCAAATCGGGATCAGCTTCGGAAAGGGCTCTCTGTTTTGGCCGGCCTTCCTCGTCTTCCACAAAAATGGTCCGTAGCGCAGGATGGCGCGCGACCAGCTTTTCCAGCGCCCGTCCAAATTCCTTCCAGGCGAGATGCGGCGATGCCTTCGCCGTGAAGGCGACATTGAAGGTCGACGAACCTGGCATGAATTTATGCGCGAACCACTGCGTCTGCTGACCGAACGCCAGAGGAAATTCCGGGGTGGGCACCGCGAGTTCGTGGACCGGCAGCTTCGCGGCGCCCGGTAAGGCCTTCGCGGCAAGCCGAGCCAGTTGTCGCAGACTGGGGCCTTTCAGGATACTTACCGTCGTAATGGAAACCTGCAGATCGGAGTCGAGGCGGTTCCTGAATTCAAGCGCAATCAGGGAATCCACACCGAAATCCGTGACTGGACGATCAGGATCGATTGCCGCTGTTTCCGTCCGGAGGATGGAAGCAAGGGTGTCGACAAGATAATGGAGAAGGGCTGGTTCCCGATCGGGGCCTGCCACTGCCGCTAAGTCTGATAGCAACGGCTTGAACCGGGGTGCGGTTGGCTGGTGCTCCGCGCCAGGAACCGCCGCGAGATTGGAGATGTGTTCGAGCAGCGGAATGCTTTTCTGACTTTCATACAGAGGTCTTAGGACGCTCCAATCGAAGTTGCCGACGAAAGCCTGGCGGACATCCAAGGAAATCAAGAGGCCGAGTGCAGCCAGCGCGCCTTCCCATGGCATGGGCACTAAACCTCCGCGATAAAGCCTGTCGCGATCCGTGTCCGAGGTGCCTCCAAAGTGCGGCCAGGCGCCCCAGTTAATTGCGATCGCGGGGAGACCCAGGGCGCAGCGATAGTGCGCGAAGGCGTCCAAAAACTGATTGGCTGCGGTGTAGTGTGCCAGATCCCGCCCGCCCAGCAAAGAAGAGTTCGACGAGAATAGTACGAAGAAGTCCAGGTTCATGGACGCGGTGAGGCGATGGAGCCCCCAGGTACCTTGCGTTTTTGCCCGCAGCATCGCGGCGAGATCCTGGGGGGTCATCTGGACGAGGGAGTTGGCGGCCAGGGCGGCCGCGGCATGGATAATACCACCGAGTCTCCCCGCGGGCAGACTGCCGAACAATACGGCAAGCGCCGTCTCATCCGCAACATCCACGGCGGCGATCGTAACCCTGGCGCCGAGATCCTCCATCGCCTTCACGGCGGCAATTCTCCGGGCATCCGGCGATCCGCTCGGCAAACTGTCCCATCCGAGGCGATCGGGCAGTCCGGTTCGGCCTGCGAGTATGATCTCCCGCGCTCCGCATTGCACCAGCCAATGCGCCACCCGCAGACCCAGACCTCCTAATCCTCCCGTTACAAGGTATACGCGATCGCTCCGGATTTCGACTCTGTTCGCCGGCGGACGTTCGCTTCGGACCAGTCGGGGCACATAACGCCGGCCATTGCGAAATGCAGCCTGGTCATCGCCATCTTCGAGAAGTAAAGACGCCAGACAATGGCTGGCATTCTGGCTGCTAGAAGCCTCTGTGTCCAGGTCGAGCACTCCTCCCCAGAGGGAAGGTTGCTCCAGACGAATGCATCGGGCGACGCCCCACGCTGTCGATTCCGTAATGGCGACGCCCTTCCTGGACGAGGATATAACCTGAGCGCCGGCAGTGACCACCCACAGCTTGCCGCCGATCTGGTTCCTCACCATTGCCTGGACTGCCGTGATTGGCCCGGCGGCGCGCGAAAAGGCGTCTTCACCGACCTGTGCCGGAGACATCTCCGCGAGGTCCGGGGCGCCCATCGGGCGAAGCTCAACGATATGATCCCAAGAGTCCGATTCGGCGTGGAGATACGTCTCAATCGACTCTTCAGGACCCATGACAACTGCTGTACCGCCGGCTATTTCCACCTGTTTGGCCAAGGAATTCGCGACACCGGATTGATCGGAGAGAATCAGGCACCGCCCCGGAGTGGAATTGGCTCGCTGCGCGCGGGCGAAAAAAACTGACTGATGCGAGCCTTCTAGCGGCTGGATAGCATCCGCATCAACGAGGCCACGCTCGGTCAGCAGCTCGATCCAGGCCGGGCGTGCCAACAACGGATAAGAGGGGCGCAACTCGTAATCGCGAAATCTCCACCAGCCGTCGGTAAGGCCGAAGGTCAGATCCACCCAAGGTTCCGGGTAAGTGCCCTCCACCAGCACGACGATTCCCCCTGGAGCGAGCAAGGAGGAAATCCTTCGAACAGCCTCGCGCAAATCGAGGGCCGCATGGAGAACATTGGCTGCGATAACGATGTCAAACTGATTTTTTTGGAATCCCTGCGTTTCCGGATCCTTATCTATGTTGAGGGTCTGAAAGCGGAGGATCGGATGATTGCCGAACTTTTCCCGGGCGCGAGGCTCGAAGAAAGTCGAAACGTCGGTGAAGACGTATTCCGTCCGATCGGCGGGCAGGAGTGGAAGCAGATAAGCCGTGGTGCCACCGGTGCCGGCGCCGATCTCGAGCACTCGGATGCTGCCGGTCGGGCGCGCTTTCAGTTCGGCTGCCACTACCTCGGCAGCCAGGCGATTGAAAACCCGCGGCCCCGGAGAGCTGGTGTAAATTCCCTCCGCGGTCTCTGTCGAACCGGCAGGGAAAAGCAGTTGGAGCGGATCGGTCCGCCCTGCCAGGACGGAGGCCAGATGAGGAACGCAACGCGCCGTCATTTCCAACTCGAAGTGAAAGGTGGGATATTCCGCCAGGAGAGCCGTCATGGCTTCGGCGGGATGGGCCGGAGACGGGCTCCGGATAACGAGATAGGAATCTCCCGTGCGGGCGAGGATACCTTCATCGACCAGGATCGCCAGCATCCGACGGAACAGAGAGTGATAGCGTTTGAGGATACCGCACCGCGCGACGAGCTCTGTTTCTGTAACGCGGGCGCCTGGGGAAAGTTCCCACCCAAGGGCCGTCAACGCTTCGACAACGTAATCGGTGCAGGCGGCGTTCAGCTTCACGCGGAGCGAGTCGTACCGGTCGAGGCCGTACTCGGTGCGCAGCACCGAAGCGCGTTCGCTGAGGGTCGCGGATAACTCTGCGGCGCTGGCGGTTGGCTGCGGCGTGGAGCGGAATGGCTTTAGCTCCCAATCCAATTGGTAAAACCAGTCGTCGGGCGCGATTGGCAGGGCCACGGGCAGCGAACGGCGGACACCGGTTTCGACCCAGTAATGGTGGCGTTCGAAAGGATAGGTTGGCAGCGCGACTCGGCGGCGAGGATACGGGCGGTCGAAAGCGGACCAATCCACATCCGCGCCACGCGTCCAGAGACGTCCCAGGCTTTCGAGGGTCTCAAGCCATTCACCGCGGCCCTTGCGCACCGATCCCGTCCACAGGATTTCCGGACCGTCGATGGTCTGGCGAGCAAGTCCTTGGAGGGCCCGGCCGGGTCCGGCTTCGAGGAAAACCGATAATCCCCTGGACGCAAGCGTCTCCATGGCCAATTGGAACCGCACAGGTTCGCGGACCTGGCGCCGCCAATAGGCAGGGTCGGCCATCTCTTCAGCAGTCACCGATTTTCCAGTTACGCTGGAGACGAGTTCGACTCGCGGCGGCGAGAACCGCACGCCGCGCGCCACTTCCTCAAACGCCATCTCCATTTCCGCCATCTGCGGCGAATGGAACGCGTGCGAGACCGGCAGGCGCTGAAGGTGGACTCCGCTTCGCTTCAGGCGCTGTTCGGCGATCTCGACCGCTTCCTCATATCCGGAAATCACCTGGCTTTCGGGCGCGTTGAGGGCGGCGATCAGGACCTGTGACTCTAATCCGTGGAGCGCCTCGCGCACCTGCGACTCGCTTGCCATCACGGCTGCCATGGCACCGCGCCCCCGCACTGCCTGCATTAAAGCGGCGCGCCGCGCGATCAGTTTGAGTCCATCCGCCAGATCGTATACACCGGCCACGCAGGCCGCGACGTACTCGCCTACGCTGTGGCCCAGAACAATCGCCGGCTGGATTCCCCAACTGATCCACAATTGTGCCAGTGCGTACTCGATGGCGAAGAGCGCGGGCTGCGTATAGCTGGTCTGGTCCAGCAAGGCGCTTCGGGAGCCCCACAGAACTTCGAGCAACGGCGCTTCCAATTCCATGCGGAGCAATTCGGCGCATTCGTCGATAGCGCGGCGAAACTCCGGGTGCGTCTGGTACAGTTCACTTCCCATGCCGGCGTATTGCGCGCCTTGTCCGGGGAACAGAAACACCGTCTCGCCGACGCCTATTGTCTTGCCGCGCGTCAGCGGCTCCCCACGCAGGGCATCCTGCATCTGTTCACGGGTCGCGGCGAGGTAGACGGCGCGTTCCTCTAATGTCGCGCGCCCAGAGTTGGCGGTGAAGCAGAAATCTGCCAACTCCACATCGCCTTCCGCAAGACGGGCGCCGTAGCGTTCACTCAGGGTCTGCAACGCGGCCGGGTTGCGCGCGGAAATGGCCAGTATATGGAGCGGCCTCGAAAATGTCGCGTCCGCCTGGCCGACGCGAGGCGCTTCTTCCAGGATCAAGTGGACGTTGGTACCGCTGAAGCCGAACGAGCTGACGCCGGCCAGCCGCTTTCGTTCCTCGCGGGGCCAAGATGGCCCGTCGACGGGAATCCGCACGGGCATTTTTTCCCAATCAATATGCGGGTTCAGCGTGCGGAAGTTCAGGTGTTTGGGGATCCGCTCGTGTTCGAGCGCCAGAACGGTCTTAATAAGGCCGGCAACGCCCGCGGCGGCTTCGAGGTGTCCAATATTCGTTTTGACGGAACCTACGATGAGAGGGTTTTCGGCGGTTCGTCCGCTGCCGAATACAGCCGCGAGGGCGTGGGCCTCGATGGGATCGCCGAGCGAGGTTCCGGTGCCATGCGCCTCCACGTAGGAGATCTCCTCGGGGCGGACGCGGGCGTTGGCGAGCGCCTGACGGATGACCGCCTCCTGCGCAGTGCCATTCGGAGCGGTGAGTCCACTGCTCCGTCCGTCCTGATTGACGGCCGACCCGCGGATGAGCGCGAGAATGCGATCGCCGTCCCCGAGCGCGTCGGAAAGGCGCTTTAGCACCACCACGCCGCACCCTTCGCCGCGCACGAAACCGTCGGCGCCGGCATCGAATGTTTTGCAGCGTCCATCGGCAGCCATCATGTGGGCCTTGGAAAGGGCGATGGTGACTTCGGGCGAGAGGATGGCGTTGACTCCGCCGGCCAGCGCAAGGCGGCACTCCGACGTTCGCAGACTCTGACAAGCCAGATGCACAGCCGCCAGCGACGCGGAACAGGACGTATCGACCGCGATCGAAGGGCCCCGCAAACCCAGAACGTAGGAGATGCGTCCGGCGGCCACGCTGTGGGCGGTTCCGCTGGCCAGATACGCGTCGATCGCCTCCTCGCCGCGAGTTAGCAGGCGATTGTAATAATCGATGGTGGAAACGCCCACGAACACTCCGGTGGACGTGCCGGAAAGATTTCCGGGCGACTGGCCGGCATGTTCCAGAGCTTCCCAGCACACCTCCAGGAGCAGCCTCTGCTGGGGATCCATACTGATCGCTTCGCGCCGGGAAATGTTGAAGAACGGCGCGTCGAAACAATCGATACCGGCAAGGAAACCGCCCCACAGAGTGGACGTGCGGCCGGGAGTATCGGGATCGGCATGGTAGTAAGCCGCGCCGTCCCAGCGGTCCTCGGGAACCTGAGATATGGCATCCCGGCCGGAGGCCAACAGGTTCCAGAATCCCTCCGGCCCCGGTTCGCTGCCGGGCATCCGGCAGCCGATTCCGACGATGGCGATAGGTTCGGCGCGCTGCCGCTCAATCTCATCGAGACGCGATTGCAGATCCAGGGCCAGCAGGGCTAGCCTCTTGGGCGAGAGCTTTTCAATTCTTGCGAGAAATTCGCTCACTGCAGCACACCCTTTCTTGAAGCCAGCATTCGATCCACCTCTTCATCGGAAAGGTCTTCGATGACTTCGAGGGCGCTGGGTTGAACGGGGGTGGGCGCGGATTTTTGGCCGAAGAGCAGGCTCATGATATAGGTCGTGACGCCGTTCACCGAAGGATGGTCGAACAGCAGCGTGGAGGGCAGGTTCTCCCCGAGCGCCGCGGCCAGGGAGTTGCGGAATTCCACGGCCATCAGCGAATCCAGGCCCATTTCGCCGAGGGCTGCGTCCATGTCGAGAGAACGGCCCGCGCCAAAGCCGAGAACCCGAAGGGCCTGCGCATGGACCTGCGACCGCAGGATTCCGACACGGCTCGATTCGGGCGCCGCCCGTAGGCGGTCCAGGAGACCCGGCTCATGATGCCGGGTTTCGGCCCCGGCGGTTGTTGTCAACAATCGGGAGAAGCGGGGCGGAACGGATTCGGCAAATCTGCGAACGAACTGGTTCCAATCGAAGAAACCCGCGCCTATCTGGGTCGAACCGGCGAGCAGCGCTTGCTCGAGCAGAAGCAGCGCATCGGCGGGCGACATGGGTGTCATACCCAACGTCCGTTGACGGCGCCGCAAATCGTCGCGGGCTGCCAGGCCGTCTGTCCAGGGGCCCCAGTTTACACTCAGGCCACAGAGCCCTCGCCGCCGGCGTGCATGCGCCAGCGCGTCCTCGAAAGCGTTCGCGGCTGCGTAGGCGGCTTGCCCGGGCGCACCAGCGACGGAGGCCACGGAAGAAAACAGGATGAAGAACTCCAATGGCAGGGAGCGCGTGAGTTCATCGAGAATCCAGGCTCCTTCGACCTTCGGCGCAAGAACGCGTTCAAACCGGTCCCAGGACTGGTTCGCCAGCACGCAATCGTCCAGGATCGCGGCGGCGTGGATCACTCCCCGGAGAGGAGGTATGTTCTCGGCGATCTCCTGGAGGAGCCCCGCCATTTCGGGTTTGTTCGAAATATCGGCGCGACGCGCGACAATGCGTGCGCCCTTCGATTCGGCGAACCCGACCAGCTCGCCCAGCCGCGGCGAGGTTCCGCTGCGGCCTGCCAGGACTACGCATTTTGCTCCGCGCTCCACCAGCCAGCGAGCCAGGTGTAGCCCAAGGGCGCCGAATCCTCCGGCGATCAGGTACGTCGCCTGCCCGGAAATCCAGGTTCCGGAAGACTCCTGCCGGAAGACGATCTTGCCGATGTGTTGGGCCGTCGCCATGCGGCGGAAACCTTTCGCGGCTTCGCTCATCGAGAATGCTTCCAGCGGAAGGGCACGCAGTTCCTCCCGCTCGATGGCGGCGACGGTGTCTTCGAGCAGGGTTCCAAGAACCTCCGGGGTCCGGATGGCGATCTCGCCAAGATCGACGATCTGATAATCGATGTTCCGGCCCAGGTAAGCCGCTTGCTCCTTGGTCCAGATATCTCTCTTGCCGATTTCGAGGAAACATCCGCCGTCGGCCAGCGCTGAGAAGCTGGCCGAAATAAAATCGCCGGCGAGGGAGTTCAGAACGATATTCACTCCTTCGCCGTTGGTCTGTTCGCGGATCCGGGCGGCAAAATCGAGCGTTCGGGAATCCATGACATGAGTGATTCCCAAGGATCTCAGGCAGGCTCGCTTGCGCTCACTGCCGGCAGTAGCGAAGATCTGTGCCCCGGCTCGCTGCGCGACCTCGACGGCAGCCAGGCCGACGCCTCCAGTAGCGGCGTGTATCAACACTTTGTCGCCTGGCCGGATTCTGGCGAGATGTTCGAGCGTATAGCGAGCCGTTAGAAACGCGGTGGGAAGCGTCGCGGCCTGATCGAACGTCAAGTTCCTGGGCTTACGCGCGACGAGTTTGGCGTCGGCAACGGCAAATCCTTCCAGGGCGCCCGCTACCATGGCGATCACTTCGTCGCCTTCCTGAAACCGGTGGACGCCCGCGCCAGTGGCGATAATCCTGCCCGCACATTCGCTGCCCAAAGAGAGCGCATCCCCAGGAGGATAGACGCCCAGCAGGTTGAGCACATCACGGAAATTCAGGCCGGCCGCGGCGACCTCGATTTCCACACAGGCCGCCGGAACGGTGCGGCGCCGGGCGGGTTCGGTGCGCAATCCGTCCAAAGTGCCGCGCGAGCCGATAAAGAGTTTTCGGGGCACCTCCAACCCGTCGACCACCGGCTTCGGCATGAGTCTCGCGACGAGCCGTTCCGAACCCCGGAGGGCGACCAGATCCTCGCCCGATCGAGCGCGGATTTCCGCGAGCAGCGGACCGGCGGCGTCACCGGAGGCGGAGTCCAGGTCGACACAGGTGCAGCTCCACTCCGGGTGCTCCTCGGAGATTGCCTGGGCGACGCCCCACACGGTCGCCTGCATCACCGCGACGGTTGCCTGTGCTGACGATGTTACTTGAGCGCCACGAGTCACGATCCACAATCGAGGGGCCCCATAAGGGCTGGCGCCTAGAGTTTGAACCAGCTCCAGAAGGCCCCCGCAGATTTCGCGTTGCGAGCCGGTAAGCAATTCGGTAGCCGGTGCGTCGAGTGCCCACAGATGAATCACGCCGCGCAGTGGTCTCTCAGTCACCGCGGCCTGCAAGTCCGCGGGCCGATTCAGTACGGTGCACCGAGCTCCGAATTGACGAAGCTGGTCCGCGAGCATGCCGCCGGTTCCGTTACGGTCTCCGAGGACGAGCCAGTCTCCATCGATTTCCATGGGATCGGCAGGGGGAGTGGGATGCCACTGCAGTTCGAAGAGGCCGTCGCGGCGGGCTGGTGGTTTGCGCGCGGCGCGGTGCAGTTCCAGTCCCTCGGCTTCTGCGACAACACCGTTCGGGTCGAGGATCGACACGTCCACGGTGAGGGAGCCAGGTTTCAGTTCATCGCTTGCCCGCAGTCTGGCATGGGCCCAAAGTTCGCCACCCGCATCCCGATAACGCGCGAACCGTTCGAGCCCGACCGGCAAGTACAAGTCGGCATTATCGTCGGGAAGAAGGCCCGCCAGGCTCTGAAGACAGGCATCCAGAATCGCGGGATGAATCCCGTACCCGGCCAGATCGTCCGGCGTGAGGTTGGGCACAATCACGTGCGCCAACGACTCGGCATCGCCCAAGAGTAGCCCGCGAATTCCACGAAACGTTGGACCGAAGTTCATTCCAAGATCGCGAATGCGGTCATAGAAATTCTCGACGTCGACCGTTCGCGGCATCTTCTCCTCTAAGCGGGAAATCGTGGGACAGGTCTTAGCAGGCTGCCTGGCGGCGGTCCGTACCATCGCGTGCCGCTTCCATTGGTCGAGCTGCCGGCTATAAACTTCCAGCACAGTGCCGCGGCGGATGATCTGAATCGTAGTCGCCGATTCGGCGGATAACACCAGCGGTTCGAAGATTGATATGTCCCTTAGCTCCTCGGCGCCGGACATGGGTGCCAGCATCATCTCCAAATAAGCGGTCAACGGCAAAATTGGGCTGCCGAAGGCGCAATGATCCCGCAAGTAAGGGAATTGGCGGAGGCTGATCTCGCTCTCCCACACCTGGGCCGGCGATTCCCCAGCTATTTCAAATTGTCGCGCCAGCAGCGGGTGGAGGGGCGATTTCTCGCGAGCACGAGTCTGGGATTTCGGCTCGATCCAATGCCGCTGGCGTTGAAACGGATAGGTGGGCAACGGCACGCGGCGGCGAGCATAGGGTTCATCGAAGCCGCGCCAGTCGACCTCGGCCCCGCGCACATAAAGTCGCCCCAGACTCTCCAGCATCTGCCGCCATTCACCACGCGCTGGTTTGAGCGACGGCAACCAGAGCGCACCTTCTGCGGTTACCGTGTGCCGCCCTAAGCCCGAGAGCGTGGTTCCTGGTCCCACTTCGAGGAACACGGCGAAGCCCTGATCGTGAAGCGTTTCCATCGCCTGCTGGAAGCGCACCGGCTCGCGGACCTGTCTGCGCCAGTAGCTCGCTTGGCTTAGTTCCTCCCGCTTCACGAGTTGTCCTGTTACGCTCGAGATCAGACGCACCTCGGGCGGGTGGAAAGCCACGCCTCTGGCGGCCTCTTCAAACGCGGCTTCCATCTCGTTCATCTGCGGCGAATGGAACGCGTGCGATACGGCGAGCGGCTGAACGCGCACCCCCGCCGCTCGTAGTTTCTCGCTGACCTGTTCCACTTCCTTACGGTAGCCGGAGATCACCACGCTTTCCGGGGCATTCGACGCCGCAATCGAGACTTTTGCCTCGAACCCCCGCAATGCTTCCCGCACCCGTGCCTCCGCGGTCAGCACTGCCGCCATCGCCCCATCCCCGGCTACTTCCTGCATCAACCGGCCTCGTTCGGCGATCAGCTTCAATCCGTCGGCTAGACTGAACACGCCCGCCACGCAAGCGGCTACGTACTCTCCGACGCTGTGGCCAAGCACCATCGCCGGGTGAATGCCCCAACTCTTCCATAATTGTGCCAGCGCGTACTCCACGGCAAACAGAGCCGGCTGGGTATACGCGGTCTGTTGCAACAGGGCGGTGCGGCTGCCCCAGAGGACCGCTTGCAGCGGCTCCGTCCGCTCCGCCTTCAGCAATTCCGAGCATTCCTCAATCGCCCGCCGAAACACCGGCTGCGTGTCGTACAACTCCTTTCCCATGCCCGCGTACTGGGCTCCCTGTCCGGGAAACAGAAATACCGCGCGGATTCCTTCGCGCTCGCGGACACGATCTCCCGGCAATGCTTCGGCAATGCCTGCTCGCAGTTGTTCGATCGAGTCCCCGGCGATCGCCAGACGGTGCTCGAAATGTGCCCGGCCATTAGCTGTGTAGCACAGATCCGCGAGCTCGGCATCCGTCCTTCCCAGTTCGTCCAGGTAGCTTCCGGCCAGATCCTTGAGCGCATTTTCGCTGCGGGCCGAGAGCGCCAGGATGTGCAACGGCCGTTCGCACAGCTGCACCGGCGGCTCGACGAGCGGGGCTTCTTCAACGATGACGTGCGCGTTGGTGCCGCTGAAGCCGAACGCGCTCACCCCGGCCAGACGTCTTCTTCCTCCTCGTGGCCAGGCCCTGGATTGTTCGGGAATCTCCATCGGCAAACCCCGCCAGTCAATGTGCGGATTCAAACTTTGAAAATGCAGATGGCGAGGGATCTCCTGGTGCTGGAGCGCGAGAATCACCTTGATCAATCCGGCAATCCCCGCCGTTGACTCCAGATGTCCGATGTTGGCCTTGACGGATCCGACGACCAGTGGGTTATCAGCGGTTCGCATTGGCCCCAGCACGGCGGCCAGAGCCTGCGCCTCAATCGGATCTCCCAGTTTGGTTCCCGTCCCGTGCGCTTCCACGTATCCGATATCCAGCGGCTGCACGTTGCCGTTGGCAAGGGCCTGCCGGATGACCGCTTCCTGTGCGCGCCGATTCGGTACCGTCAGGCCGCTGCTGCGCCCGTCCTGATTCACCGACGAGCCGCGAATGAGCGCCAGGATCCGGTCGCCATCCGCTTCGGCGTCGGACAGCCGCTTCAGCACCACGATGCCGCAACCTTCCCCGCGCACAAACCCGTCCGCGCGGGAATCGAACACCTTGCACCGGCCGTCCGGGGCCATCATGTGAGCCTTGGAAAAGGCAATCCCGATTTCCGGGGAAAGGATAATATTTGAGCCGCCCGCCAGCGCCATGCGGCACTCACCCATCCGCAGGTTCAAGCAGGCCGTATGGACGGCAACCAGTGATGACGAACAGGCCGTATCGATGGCGAGGTTCGGGCCCTGGACACCGAGGGTATAAGAAATTCGGCCGCCCGCAACGCTGCGCGCGATCCCGGACGCGAAGTAGGCGTTGAACGCCGAAAGATCCTGCTGGCGATAGAATAATTGCGCATATTCATCCCCGGTGATGCCAACAAACACGCCGGTCTGGCACGCAGCCAGTTCTCGAGGCCCTTGCCCCGCGTCCTCCAGAGCCTCCCACGCCACTTCGAGGAGCAGGCGCTGTTGCGGATCCATCGCAGCGGCTTCCTTGGGGGAGATGCCAAAAAACTCCGCGTCGAACTGATCGATCCCGTCGAGAAAACCGCCCCAGCGGGTGGACATTTTGCCGGGCGAATCGGGATCGGGATCGTAGAACTCATCGATCATCCAACGGGACTGCGGAACCTCCCGCACGCTATCTTCGCCATTTTGCAAAAGACGCCAAAATTCGGCTGGATTGGACGCGCCGGGAAACCGGCATCCCAAGCCGATAATGGCGATCGGTTCGGTGCGGCCGCGCTCCGACTTCGCCAGGCGTGCCTGTAGATCCTCCAGCGCCAGGAGTGCTTGCTTGAGAGGCGATAGATTGCCAACGCGATTTGAATGGGGATCCATATCAGAGGGTCTGCAGCTTTTTGATGAGCATCGCCTCTACCTCCTCCTCACTCAGAAGATCCAATTGGTCCATGCGATCGACCTGGGTGTCAGAGGCCGCATTCCTCCCGCTCGGCGAGGATAGCCGGAGAACATCTCGTTCCAAATGATCCGCAATTTCGTCGATCGTGGGGTAATCGAATACAAGGGTGGCGCTCAGTGGAGTCTCCAGTGCCAGAGCCGCGGTCAGGCGGGTCCGTAGTTCGATTGCCATTAGGGAATCCAACCCGAGATCCATTAATCGCCGCTTACGCTCGATTTGTTCGGGGGAGTCGAAACGCAGCATGGCGGCCAAGTGTGCCCTCACCAGGGTAACGAGCCTCTCATGCCTTTCTTCAGGCATGGCATCCGTCAGCTCGGCTATGTCGAAGAGGTCGACTTCTCTGCCTCTGGGCGTCGAAGATCTGCTGTGCACGGGCGCCGAAACACGAGTGGCTCGTTCGCCGGACGGAGCGCGGCCGATGAAAACGCGCTGACCCAGAATCTCAGCGGGTGATCCTTCCCTGGGAAAGATCCCGACCGGAGTGAAGCCGCATTCTTCGAGCAGAAGCGCCCAGGTGCCGGCGGAGAGCAGCGGGTGGTCGTCCCGCAAGCCGTCGTCAAAGCGTTGCCATCCTTCGATCAGTCCGGTGGTGATATCGTACCAGGACAAATAATCGGTAGTTTCGCAAAGGATCAGGAGGCCGCCGGGCGCAAGCAACGACCGGACCGTCGAAACCGTGCGGCGGATGTCAGCGGTGGCGTGCAAAACATTCGTCGCCACGATCGCGTCGAAACTTGCCGTCGAATAATACTGGGTGTAATCTCCACATTCGACATCGAAAAGGCCGTAGCGCACAAACGGGTAGTGGGCGAACTTTTTCTCGGCGCGGTTTAGGAAAGAATCGGAAACGTCGGTGAAAAAGTAAGTTGTGCGATCCGGCGGCAGCACAGGCAGCAGAGCCGAGGTGGTCGCGCCGGTGCCCGCGCCGATCTCCAGCACGTTCAGGTTGGCGGCGCCTCGCGATCGCACCTGGCCTTCCAGGGCGGCCCGCGCGATCGAACTAAAGTAGGCCGACAAGGGGGCGTGTTCGTATAACGCTTCGGCGCGCTCGAAGCTCCCGCCCGGAAACAGGGTTTCGAGCGGGCTCTCCTTCCCAGTCAGGATCTCAGCCAGCTTCCCGCCACAGGCACTGACGTACTCTGGAAAGATCCGGTCCCCATTGAAAGCCTCGTCCGCCGCCGCGAGAATGGATGCGGCATCCACAAATGGCAGCGGCTCCAGAGCCTCAAAGTTTTCTCCGTCAGCTTGCAAAAGACCTTCGGCAGTTAGTCTCCGCAGCCATCGATCGATCAGCTTTTCATAGGTCTCACGGATGTTCTTTTCGGCGCTCAGAGATTTGGCGGAATGACGGTCACCGGCACTATGGAATACGCCGAGTTTCCGCAGCGCCAGGACAATATACGCAGAGGAAAGTTTGTCCAGCAGCGCCCATCTTTCCGGGTACAAGTCCAGCTTCAGATCGAGCGGGCCTTGATTTGACTGGCGGGATGCGGATTCGCAGATGGCCTCCCATCCTGTCCGGTCCGAGGATAGGGCGGAGCCGCTTTCCAGCCAGTAACGCCGCCGTTCGAACGGATACGTCGGAAGGTCCACTGGCCGGCGAGGGTATGGTGCGTCGAACCCAACCCAGTCGACGTCAATGCCGCGGACATAGAGTGCGCCGAGGCTTTCGAGCATTTGCGCCCATTCGCCGGCACCGTGACGCAGCGACGTCGCCCACAGGATGTCTTCCGTCTCGATGCACTGCCGCCCTAGACCCGCCAGCGTGCTCCCGGGTCCTACCTCGAGGAACACTCCGCGGGATCGCAACCCTTCCACTGCTTGTTGGAATCGTACCGGATCCGTAAGTTCCCGTCTCCAGTAGCCGGGGTCGGACATTTCGAAAGGTCCCACGGCGCACCCTGTGACGCTGGAAATCAATTGGATCCTGGGAGAAGACCATTGAACTTGTTGAGCTGCCGCGGCGAATGACTCGGCAATCTCCGTCATCTGCGGAGAATGGAAGCCGTGCGACACGGCGAGCCTCCTGGTTCGGACGCCGCGGCTCCCCAAGCGCTGTTCCACCGCCTCCAATTCGGTCTCGTAACCTGAAATCATCACGCTCTCAGGCGCATTCAACGCCGCCAGCGAAACTCTTTCCTCGAATCCGGCGAGAGCTTCCCGAACGCGTTCCTCCGGCGCGGACACCGCAGCCATCGCGCCCCGCCCGGCGGCGCTCTGCATCAACCGGCCGCGAGTGGCGATCAGTTTTAAGCCATCGCTCAGACTGCAGACGCCCGCGACGCACGCGGCTGCGAACTCGCCCGCGCTGTGTCCCAACACAGCAGCAGGCTGGACGCCCCAGCTCTGCCACAGGTAGTTCAGCGCGTACTCGATCGTGAATATTGCCGGCTGCGTGAAGGCGGTTTGACTCAGCAAATGTTGCGCATTCCCCCACAACACGTTTAGCAGTGGTTCTTCCAGTTCCCCTTTTAGCAGATCCGCGCATTCCTCGACGGCGCGCCGAAAGACGGGCTGGGAGTCGTATAACTCCTTGCCCATGCCCTGGTACTGCGCGCCCTGGCCCGGGAAAAGGAACACAACCTCCGGCGCCTCCTCCTTGATTCCTCGCATCGCTTTCCCGGCGGTCATTCGCTCGAGTCCCTGACCGACGAAGATTGCGCGATGATTAAACTGCGCGCGGCCGGTGTTCGCGGTAAAACAGAAGTCCGCTAAACCGGCTTGATTGTCGCGAAGTTGCCGCCCATAACCCGTCTCCAGCTGATCCAGGGCCGCGGCGCCGCGCGCCGAGAGCGCGAGAGCATGGATCGGCCGCTCGATAGGGGATGAAACGGCTGCCGGGATGGGCGCTTCCTCAATGATCAAGTGCGCGTTGGTTCCGCTGAATCCAAAGGAACTCACGCCCGCGAGCCGCCGGCGGTCGCCGCGCGGCCAAGGTCGTGAGGCCATCGCCACTTCGACCGGGGTTCCGCCCCAGTCGATCCGCGGATTCAGAGCCTTAAAGTGAAGATTGCGCGGAATCTGTTCATGCTGGAGCGCCAAAACTACCTTAATCAGGCCAGCCATGCCGGCTGCGGCCTCAAGATGCCCGATGTTGGTTTTCACCGATCCCAGCACCAGAGGATGGTCAACCGTCCGCCCCTCCCGGAGGGCTGCGGCTAACGCGTTTGCTTCAATCGGGTCCCCGAGCGAAGTGCCGGTGCCATGGGTTTCGACGTAGTCGATTTCGCCAGGATTTACGCCTGCCGTGGCGAGAGCCTGGCGGATCAGCGCTTCTTGAGCAGTTCCGTTTGGCGCCGTGAGGCCGCTGCTGCGGCCGTCCTGGTTTACAGCAGAGCCGCGGATAACTGCGAGAATCCGGTTCCCGTCCGAGACCGCGTCGGACAAACGTTTGAGAACCACGATGCCGCACCCCTCGCCTCTGACGTACCCATCGGCGGAGGCATCGAAGGTTTTGCATCGGCCATCGGCCGCCATCATTCGGGACTTGGAGAAGTTGATGTGAACTTCCGGCGACAGGATCAGGTTTACGCCGCCAGCTAACGCCAGCCGGCATTCGCCTCCGCGCAGACTCTGGCACGCCAGATGGATCGCCACCAGCGAACCGGAACACGCCGTATCGACCACCAGGCTGGGACCCTCAAGACCGAGCAAATACGAAATCCGTCCCGCCGCGGCACTGAAGATGTTTCCTGTGCTGGAGTAAGCGTTGATCTCGTCCACCTGTGCGAACACCAGACGGTTGTAATCGCTGTTGCTCATGGCCAGGAAAACGCCGGCCGCCGTCCCATCCAGGCGTTGCGGGTTGCAGGCCGCGTTTTCAAGGGCCTCCCAAGCGACTTCGAGCGCCATTCTGTGCTGAGGATCGAGACTCATGGCCTCCTTCGGCGAGATGCCAAAGAAATCCGCGTCAAACCCGACAGGATCAGCGAGAAACCCGCCGTGGCGTGCATACATCTTGCCGGGTGCGTCCGCGTTTGAGTCGTAGAATGCATCGAGAGGCCAGCGAGAAGGCGGAACCTCGGTGATGGCATCCACTCCGTCCACCAACAGATCCCAGAACGTCGTGGGACTCGATGCGCCGCCGGGGAAGCGCAATCCCACGCCGGTAATCGCGATCGGCTCGTTTTGCTTGAGCTCCAACTCCGCGACGCGAGCCTTCAACGAACGGATTTCATAGAGCGCCCGCTTGGCCGGTGAAAGCTGATCGATATGGTCGGCGGAGGACATGTTCCGATCAGCCCCGTTCCAGTTCTATTCGCAGCAGGTCCTCGGCGTCGTCCTCCGACAGCATCTCCAGACTCTCGAGAAGGGGATCGGCCTGCTCCGCGAACCTGGGCATCTCGCGCCCTTCCAGGAAATCCGCCAGCGCCGCGATGGTGGGGTGATCGAACAGCAGCGTCGCACTCAGAGGACGCCTCAGGGCCGTAGCTAACTGGTTCCTGAATTCGGTCGCCATGAGAGAGTCAAGACCAATTTGCGTCAAAGGTTGCCGGTCCTCAATTCGGTAGGATGAGTTCAACCCCAGGATTCGCCGCGCTGTGTCACGCAGGTAATCGGTCATAAGCCTTCTACGATTCCCCTGCGGTACAGCTTCGAGCCGTTTCAAAAAATCATTTTCTTGGGACGCCCGGGACGCCTGCGCGGCGCGTGGCCGTAGACCGGAAATCAACCGGGGAGCCGGTTGGAACCGGGTCCAGTCCACGTCGGCGATGGCAACTTGAGCATGGCTGGACGCGAACGCCAGTTCCAGCCGACGGAAGCATTCCTCGGCAGCCATCGGCCGGACACATGAGAGCGATAACCGGCGGCCCTCTCCGCTGACCCGCGCCGCCATTCCATCGTTCGCCCAGGCACCCCAGTTCACACTCAACGCGGGCAACCCCTGCGCGCGACGATAGCACGCGAGGGCGTCCAGGAACGCATTTCCCGCCGCATATCCGGCTTGGCCTGGAGACCCGGTCAGCGACGCGATGGAGGAGCACAGAATGAAGAAGTCCAACGGCACGTCCGCGGTGAGTTCGTGCAGGTTCCACGCTCCGGTCGCTTTGGGCGACATCACGCGGGCGATCCTTTCGGCGCTCAGTTGCGCGATAACGCCGTCGTCCAAAATTCCCGCGGCGTGAATCAGACCCACCAGAGGCGGCATGGACCCTTTCACTTCTCTAAGGACAGTTTCGATCTCCGATCGCTGGGCGACATCGGCAAAGCGGATTTCTAATTGTGCACCTCGGCCGCGCAGTTCCTCAATGACGGTGGCGGCTTCGCTGGAGGGCGCATGTCGGCTCACCAGAACCAGGTGCCGAGCCCCACGCCCGATCAGCCAGCGCGCCGCCTGCAACCCGACAGCGCCGAGGCCGCCGGTAATCAGATAGCTTGCGTCGGCAACGATGCGAGGTCCAGCCGGATGCCGCAGGACTATTTTGCCAACATGCTTCGCCTGCGCCATGTAGCGGAAAGCGGCTGGCGCATCTGCGAACTCAAAGACCTTCGTCGGTAGCGGCCGAAGGGACCCGGTTTCGAAATCCCTTTTCATCGCGAGGAGATCCGCTTGGACCAGCCCTGGTTCCGATTCCATCACCGTTGCGAAATCGACAATGAAATACCGCACCGGCTTCTCCAAAGCAGCGCATTGTTCCGGCGTCCATATCTGGTTCTTGCCGATCTCAACGAATCGGCCGCCGGAGGCTAGGGTTGCGAATCCGGCTTCAATGAACTCGCCCGCCAGCGAGTTCAGAACCAGATTCACTCCTTCCCCGCCGGTGATGCTTAGGATTTCGCGAGCAAAATCCAGCGTTCGCGAACTGAACGCGTGGGAAACTCCCAGGGAACGCAAGTATGCGCGTTTTTCTTCACTGCCGGCGGTCGCGAAGATCTCGGCGCCGGCCTGTTGCGCCACTTGAATCGCCGCAAGCCCCACGCCTCCAGCCCCCGAATGAATGAGAACCTTCTCGCCGCGCTGCAATTTTCCAAGCCGCAGAAGACAGTGCCGCGCGGTAAGGAACGCGTTCGGCACAGCCGCCGCATTCAGGGCGGGCCATTCGTCGGGCACCCTCACGACGAAGGCCGCGGGCGTGGTCACGAATGAGGCCAACGATCCCCAGGACAGGCCCATCACCCGAACACCGGCCTCGAATGCCACCCCTGGACCGACGCGCACCACGCGCCCGCAAAACTCGAAGCCAGGCTCGCCGGGATCGCCCGGGTACATCCCGAGCACGTTAAGAACGTCGCGAAAATTGAGCGCGCTGGCCTCGACTTCCACCTCGACTTCTCCCGCCACTGGATCTCGGCGCTGAAGGGGAGCAAGGGCAAGTTTTTCGATCGAGCCGCGCGTCGGCACCGTCCATTGGACAACGGGCGTCACATCCGCGGTGATCGGCAGGAGCCTCGGCGCGAGGCGAGTCCCGTCGCGGAATGCGATTTCTTCTTCCCCATCCCACAGCATGATTTCGTCGCCAAGCGCAGCCCAATCAGAAAAGTCGGGACCCAAGTCGACACGCGCGCACCGGAGTTCCGGATGCTCCATTGCCAGGGTCCGCGCGAAGCCCCAAACCGGAGCTTGCCAGATGCCGGAGCAGGAATCGCCGGGCACGGCCGCGACAGCTCCTCGGCTAATCAGCCAGAGTTGGGGAGGTTGGGACGAGGAGTGAATCAGGATTTCCTGAACCAGAGCCAACGTATTTTGAGCATTCACGTCGCCTAGCCGGACGAATGCGCCGAATCCATGCCCCGTTTCGAGAGGCAAACCCGGACTCGTCAGCCGCACGTCCCGGCCGCGTTCCTTCAGAGCGCCGGCCAGCGCCTCACCACTAGCCCGGTCGTCCGATATGACCAGGATCTTTCCGACCAGCACATCTTTAGGCTCGTGTCGGTGGAACTGGCGCCACTCTATCCGAAGATTCTTCGACCCGCTTCGGACACCGCGCCGCCTCAAACGCAGACCGGCCACGCGCGCCAGCAACTCACCCACACCGTCTCGAATTTCGATCTCAAAGACCAGATCGCGGCCCTCACTCGCGCGTTGAACGGCGTGCGCCCACACTTCGCTTCCGACTGACCGGTACATTTCAAAGGACTCAAGATGAAAGGGCAAATACGTCTCTTCGAGCGTTTCCGAAGCTGCAACCATCACGGCTTGGAGGCAGCCATCGAGCAACGAAGGGTGAAACAGGTATCGAGCCGATTGACGTTTTTCGGCGTCCGGCAAACGGACATGCACCCAAGCTTGGCCGGGAATCCCACGGAGACCTTCAATGGTCCGGAAGGCCGGACCAAAGTCGAACCCAAGCTCCGCAAGGCGAGCGTAATGCGCATCGGATACGGAGAAATTGCTAACGGGCGCTGCCCGCGTATCGTCGGGCGTCCTGATGGCAGCGAAACGTCCGTTTGCGTGAAGCCTCCATGTCTCGCCCTCGAGGCTCAAAATCTGAAACGCGTCGTCCTCCAAGACTATTTGGATCGTGGAGCCACCCTGACAGATCTCGAGAGATTCCAGGATGGTGACATCCGATATTGCCCTGTTGCTTAGGTTGGCCTCCTGCGCGGCGCGTTGCGCCATTACAAGGAAAGCCGTCATCGGCAGCAACACCCGGCCGTCGATTTTATGATCGGCAAGAAAAGCAGGCGAATTCGTATCCAACCGGGTTTCAAAAACGACGCCTTTTATAGAGGGCGATCGTACCCGCCCTCCTAATAGCGGATGCAGTTGGGTCGCCTGGGATGCCGGCTGTATATCCAGCCAATACCGTTGCCGTTGATAGGGGTAGGTCGGAACGGGAACCGCCGGCACAACTCCTGGGTAAACGCTTTGCCATGCGATCTCGCAGCCGGTCTTGTAAAGAGTGCCCAAGGCGGAACGCAGCACCGACAATTCGTCGAGATTACGGCGCATCGAGGGGATGAGAGTTGCGGATTTCCTATCCGCGCGCAGACACTCGCCGATCGACCCGAGCAGTACGGGATGCGGACCAATTTCGACGAAGGAGCATGGCGCCTGGTCCATTGCAGCCCGAATCCCGGGACCGAACAGAACGGTCCGCTGAACGTTCCGCCCCCAATACGCCGCGTCGAAATCCTCCCCGTGCATAAACTTTCCGAGCACTGTGGAAACGATGGGAATCTTTTCGCGGCGCGTCTCGACAGTGCCGAGAACCCGGACGAGCTCTTCGCTCGAAGGGCCCATCTGTGCGCTGTGAAACGCATAATTGACCGGAAGAAGTCTGCACCCAACCCCTCTTCCGATCCACATGCGAAGCAATTCTTCGACTGCGGCGGAATCTCCGGAGATCACCGTCGATTCCGGACTGTTCATGGCCGCGATGGACACCTTCCGATCATGGGACTTCAAATCCCGCAAAACGGCGGCCACCGGAAGCTGAACGGCCGCCATTTTTCCCTGCCCAGTCGCGGCTTGCATCACCCGGCCGCGAGCCACCACGATTCGCGCCGCCTCATCGAGGCTCAGAATTCCAGCGATCTGAGCGGCGGCAACTTCTCCCACGCTATGGCCGATCACCGCCATCGGCCTGATTCCCCAGGATTGCCAAAGCGCGGCCAGCGCTACTTCGATGGCGAAAATCGCCGGCTGTGCATATTGCGTATCGGCCAGTTTCGATTGTGATTCGGCCGCGGATAGCTGTTCGATGAGAGACCAGCCGGCATGCCGCTGGATCGCCTTTTCGCATTCCTCGATGGCTGCGCGGAAGGTAGGTTCATGCCGTAAGAGCGACGTCCCCATTTGCGCCCACTGCGAGCCTTGCCCGGAACATACGAAAACGATATCCGCCGCGCGTGCCGCCGAGCGTCCGGGCGCAATGCCCGCGCCGGCTTTCTCTGCCATGAAGTCTTCGAGCGAACGGCACAACTCCTCCCGAGTGGAGGCTGTCAGCGCGAATCGTTCTTCGTAGTGGCTCCTTCTGCATGCGGCCGTGTGGCAAACGTTATAGAGAGGGATCTCACTTGCTGCGAGAAACAACCGGTAATCCTGCGCAAAGCTTCGGAGCGCTTCCGGGGTTCGTGCGGATACCGGCAGCACATACGGCCCCGCGATCTCTTGAGGTGGTGCCGCGTGTCTCTGCAAACGCGGCGCTTCCTCCACCACCACGTGCGCATTGGTGCCGCTAAAGCCGAACGAACTAACGCCGGCGAAGCGCGGAGCGTTGCCACGCGGCCAGGGCGTATTCGAAGTCGGCAGATAGAACCGTGTTCCTTCAAGAGAGATGTGGGAATTTAGCTTCTCGAAGTGGAGATTTTTCGGAATCTCCTGATGTTCAAGGGCCAGCGCAGTCTTCATCAGACCGGCGATTCCGGCAGCGGCTTCCAAGTGTCCCAAGTTGGTCTTGACGGCCCCGAGCGCGCAGGGGAGCGCTTCCGCCGACGGCGCTCCCATCGCTTCCGCCAGAGCCTCCACCTCGATGGGATCGCCCAATTCCGTGCCCGTGCCATGCGTTTCCACGTAGCTAATGTCCGACGCACGGACTTTGGCGTTCTGAAGTGCGGAACGGATCACAGCCTGCTGCGCCAAGCCGTTGGGCGCGGTCAAAACATTGGTTCTCCCGTCCTGATTGAGGGCCGTTCCCCGAATCACGGCGTAGATGCGATCGCCGTCCCCTAATGCATCGGCCAGACGCTTCAGCGCGACCATGCCGCATCCGTCACTGGGGACAAAACCGCTCGCGGAAGCGTCGAAGGTCCGGCAGCGACCGTCCGGCGCGAGCATACCGAGCTTCGCCAAGCCGACGTAATGGCCGGGAAACAAGTGCAGCGTAACGCCGCCGGCCAGCGCCAGATCGCAGTCTCCCGCCCGAAGACTCTGGCATGCGGTATGGACCGCGGCGAGGGAAGAAGAGCATGCCGAGTCGATCGACAGACTGGGACCGCGCAAATCCAAGAGAAAAGAAATCCGCCCGCTAGCGACGCTGCGATACCCCCCGACGCAGGAATGAGGGCCGATGGTCCCGGTATCGGCGAACAGCAGCCGCTCATAATCGGAATTCGACATTGCGACGTAGACGCCGGTTCGGCTCCCGGCGAGCGATTCCGGGGCGCGGCCGCTATCCCACATCGTCTCCCAGGCAACCTCCAGCAGCAGACGATGTTGCGGATCGATGCTGCTGGCTTCGCGAGGCGAGATTCCGAACAGCAGCGGATCAAATAGGCCGGGATCCGTAAGGAAGCCTCCCCAGCAGGAGTTCATTTTACCCGGCGTCTGCGGGTCGGGATCGTAATAGGAGCTGTCCCACCGGTCTGCGGGAGCTTTGGAAATCGCGTCGTTCCCATCAATTAAGAATTGCCAATAGTCCCCGGCGGACCGTATGTTGCCCGGAAAGCGGCAACCCATGCCGACGATAGCAATCGGATCGGAGTTAACGAGATCCGCGTCGGAGCGTTCTGATCGCAGGCGCCTGATTGCCAACGCGAGTTGAGCTGAGGAGGCTGTCGGCCCGCTGCTGCTCATGATTGGTTCCGATTTTGGCCCGTCAACGCGGCGATTGCTTCCTCGTCGGAAGTATCGGTGGTGGCAGGCGCGGATCTAGTTTCCTGGTCCGCGACATCCGGGACGGTGAAGGGAACTTCTTCTTCCAGCACGATGCCCATGCGGCGCGCAATTTCCTGGGCGAGCAGGACAATCGTCGGGCGATTGAAAACGGCTGTCGCCGGTAGCCGCACGCCGGTGCTCCGCGAAAGGTGGCGCACCAGTTCCAAGGCCATAAGAGAAGTTACTCCCATGGAGCCGAGCGGTCTGTCCAGCTCAATTCGATGAGCGGCGGTTTTCAAAACCCGCGCCGCGATTTCCTGCACGTGAGCTTCGAGCAACACTCGTCTGGCCCGGCCAACAGTGGCCGTGGCCAGCTTCTCTCGAATCGACTCCTCGGATTGGCCCGGCGTTTCCGCTTCCGGCGACTTCGCGATCCGCAACAGTGCGCGTGGCGCTCCACTGTTTTCGAAGCTGCCCGCAAACCGGTCCCATCGCGTCGGCATAACCAACAAGGTGGGTGACTTGAGGAGCATCATACGTCCAAGTGCGTCAAAGGCTGCCGCCGCCGACACCGGACTCACACCTTGATCGAGATACCGTCTTGCCGTGGCTTTCCCGCGCTCATGGTTGGCCAAACCAAGGGCCCTCCAAGGGCACCACTGAATACTGAGAGCGGGAATGCCCCTCGCGGTTCGATAGCGCGCCAGGGAATCCAGAAAGGCATTTGCCGCCGCGTAGTTGCCCACGCCGGGTTGTCCATAGGCAGCCGTAATCGACGAAAACAGTACGAAAAAATCGAGCTCTGTATGCTCGAGCTTGCGATGCAGGTTCCATGCTCCGGAGGCCTTGGGCAGCATTACGCGCTCGAGCCGGTTTTGATCGAGATCGGCCAACAGAGCGCCATCGGTGACCACGCTTAGGTGGAAAACTCCCCGCAATTGCGGCATCTCTCGGTTGATTTCGGCGAGTGCGGACGCAAGCTGATGCTCATTCGAGACATCGGCGGTGAAAACGCGAACCGATACGCCTTGCGATTCGATGGCCGCCAGGCGCTCTCGCACGTTATCGGATGGAGCAGAACGGCCCATCAAGGCGATGTGGCGGGCACCTCTTCCCACCAGCCACGGCGCCAGTTCCAGTCCGATGCCCCCTAATCCGCCGGTTATCAGGTAGGTCGCATCCGGGCGCAGCGAAACCAGGCCGCCCGTCTTCACATCCTCGTTCTGTTGATAGCGAGCGACGAAGGATTCCCGCCCGCGAACCGCCCATTGCTCCTCCGGACGGTCGTGGCGGATCAGGCGCACCAAGGTCTCCAGTTCTTCCTCCGAAGGCTTCAAACTGAGATCCACGTTGACGCAGCGGAGTTCCGGGTACTCGCTGGCAATGACCCGCGCCAATCCCCAAGCCGGACTACCCTCGACCGACAACTCCTCGCCGTCGCCGGGCAACTGGAAGGAGCCGGAAGTCAGCAGCCACAACCGCGGAACATCGGTTAACGCACCGGCCGTAAGGGTCTGCACCAGACGGACGGTCTGGTATGTTTCCTTCATCACCTCGCGCGGTTCGATTCCCTGGGCGGGTACATGGATCACTCCGCTGCACAGTGCACCGAAAGAATCGAGGGCCTTCTCCAGTTCGTCGACATCGGCGAGACGAACACATTCGTTCCCCATCGCCTGCATGCGGGCCGCGATCTGCTCGCCTAATCGCGTTTCGCCCATCACCAGCCAGCAGTTCCGCGTCGCGCGTGAAGCTTCGGCCAGGGCATTCTCGCGCGTCCAACCGAGTTCGAAAATGTGATCTACGCACGAGCTCACTTCGGGCGCCGCGATATGTGGAACCCTGGCGACCGGACCACTCGACTGGTCGAGCCAATGCCGCTCCCGCTGCCAGGGATATGTCGGAAGACTGATGCAGACGCCTTTGGGATAAAGCCGCTCCAGGTTGAGCGCTCGCCCGTTCACCACGAAATGAGCCGCCGCATCCAGCAAGGCACTGCGTTCTTCCCGGTCGCGATCAAGGCAGGAAGTCGCGACAATCGATTTGTCCGCGTCCCGCGCGGTTTCTTCGATAGCATCCAAAAGAACCGGATGCGCGTTGATTTCGAGAAACGTATCGAACCCGTCGGCGAGAAGCCTTTTCACGGCCGTCGAGAACAGGACCGGTTCACGAAGATTGCGGACCCAATATTCCGCGGTTAGCCCGGTTCCATCTTCGATTCTGCCCAGGGTGGTCGAATAGAACGGAATGGCGGCCGCGCGCGGCCGAATCCCATTCAAGCGCCGCGCCAAATCTTCGCGGAGCGGATCCATGTGAGCGCTGTGGGACGCAACATCCACCTTAATGCGACGGCAGAAAATTTCGTCGCGCTCCAATTCCTGGAGAAGCTGTTCGATCGCGTCCATGTCGCCCGAAAGGACGGTTGTTGTCGCGCTGTTGCTGGCTGCGATCGACAAGCGGCCCTCATATCGCGAGGCGAGATGCGTCGCCTCCGCCAGACTGAGGTGCGTCAGAGCCATCGATCCGCGCCCATTCGCCCGATTCATCAGCAGGCTACGATGGCAGATCACGGCAGCCGCGTCTTCCAGGGATAAGGCTCCGGAGACGGCGGCGGAGACGCTCTCTCCCATGCTGTGTCCGACCACTGCATCGGGTTCCACGCCCCAGGATCGCCACAGAGCGGCCAACCCGATCATGACCGCAAACAGCGAAGGCTGCACGATTTCGACCTGCGAGAAACGGCTATCGTCTTCGGCGGACAGAAGCTGTTCCACCACACTCCAGCCGGTCAGCCTTTGAATGATCCGGTCGCATTCTTCCACCGCCTCCCGGAAAACCGGTTCGTCGCGCAGCAGACTTCGTCCCATTCCGGCCCATTGGCCGCCTTGTCCGGGAAAAACGAACACGGTCCGATGTGCGGCGGATGTGCTCTTCCCGGCAATTGCAACCGACGCGCCATTGAGCCATGCGGTCAACCGATTCTCCAATCCCGTTCGATTTGACGCCGTCACAGCGAGCCGGAAATCGTGTTGGGTGCGCCGCGTGGCTGCGGTAAAAGCGAGATCGGCCATAGAGTCAGGCCAATGGGGATCTTTAGACAAACGAGAGCGCCAGGATGCCGCAACGGCGCGAAGCGCTTCCGCCGTATTCGCGGACAATAGATAGAGGTGAGCGCAGTCGGGCGCAACCTCCGGCCGTAGAACCGGGCCCGCAGATTCAAGCACGACATGCGCATTCGTGCCCGTGATGCCGAAACTACTTACCCCGGCGATCCGCCGCCCGGAGTCCTCCGGCCAAGGGCCGGCCTGCGCCTGGATGGCAACCGGAAGTTCACCCCACGCGATGGCTGGATTCGGTTTCCTGAAGTGCAGACTCGCGGGAATTATGCCGCGCTGCATAGCAAGGACAGTCTTAATTACCCCCGAAATCCCAGCCGCGGATTCTGCGTGTCCGATATTGGTCTTGACGGAGCCGATCGCGCAGGGCCGTTTCCGCGGCGAACCCGCCATGACGCGGCCGATGGTTTCGATCTCGACCGGGTCCCCAGCAATGGTTCCCGTTCCGTGCGCCTCAATGTAATCAATGGCTTCGGGGCCCACTCCAGCATCCGCAAACGCGGCCCGTAACAACGCTTCCTGGCCTTCCCGACTGGGCGCAATCATCTGCCCGCTGGAACGCCCCTCATTGTTTATGGCACTGCCTCGGATCAAACCCTGGATCGGGTCCCCATCGGCCAGCGCACGCGCGAGCGGCTTGAGCACCAGAACACCGGCTCCCTCGCTTCGCACGTAGCCGTTCGCCGAGGCATCGCCGAACTTCGAACGGCCGTCGGCCGCAAGCATTCTCGCCGCCGAGTAAGCCAGGGTGACCTCTGGCCGCAGAATTACGTTGACGCCTGCGGCCAATGCCAATTCGCTCTCCCCGGTGCGCAAACTCTGGCAAGCAAGATGGATAGCGACCAGCGATGAGGAACACGCCGTATCCACGGTGAGCGCGGGTCCGCGCAGATCCAGGAAATAAGCCAGCCGTCCGGACACCGCGTAGCGGCCGGTTCCCGTCGTCGCATAGAAGTTATCCGGAACCAGGTCCCGAGCACAAGCTTCATAGTCGCTAGTCCACGCTCCCACGAAAACTCCGGTTTGGCTCCCTGCGAGTTTGTGAGCTGGAACCCCTGCATTTTCAATCGCTTCCCAGGAAACCTCCAACAACAATCGCTGCTGTGGATCAAGCAGCCGCGCTTCGCGCGAGGAAATTTCGAAAAACCGGGCATCGAAACCCGCCAAGTCCTGCAGAAATCCTCCTCGCCGAGTCGCGATTTCCGTGCCAAAATAAACGCTGTCAATAAGATCGATGCGCCCGCCGGGGTATTCGCATACGGTTTCGATTTCATCACGAAGAACGCGCCAGAAGGACTCCGCGGAGTCGATTCCTGGGAATCGGCAGCCGATTCCGATAATGGCGATCGGTTCGCGTTCGGCCCTTCTCGCTTGAGCCACCGCGTAGGACAAGTGGTTTCCCGTCACGACTCGTTATATCCTAGCAAATACTGCCTGTAAATCTGATTGCAGATCGATAGCCAACCGCGCCTGCACGGCCGGTAAACAGAAGTGGTCGCCCGAAACCATGTGCAATTGAAACCCGCTTCTCGTCTGCTCCCGCCACGCCTCCAGAGACGTCCGCGTCACGGTTTGGTCTAGAACACCGGCGTAAGCTGTCACCGGACAGTCGAGCGGGTCCTCCGGAGAGTAGCGATAGGTTTCGAGCATCTCCACATCGGCACGCAACCCTGGCAAAAGTAAGTCCAGTAATTCCCTATCGTTGAGTATTGGACGGGCGATTTCACCGTATCTCTCTTGTATTTCTTCGAGAAAAGCGTCCCGATGGAGATGCCGCATGGGAGGATGATTCCAGGGAAGTTGCGGCGCCGGGCTCGCCGAGACGATTAGCTGCTCCGGTTCCCTAGCGCCCATACGGCGGAGTTCCCGCGCCGTTTCCAGGGCGAGTATTGCACCCAAACTGTGGCCGTACAGCACATAGGGACGATCCAGCATTTCGAAAATAGCCGCCGCGAGGGGCGCAACCGCCTCGAAAACCGAGCGCAACGGTTTCTCCTTGACGCGGGAATCTCGAGCAGGCAGTCGAGCGGCACAAACTTCAACGCCGGTACGCTTCATTGGCTCGGTCCAATCCCGAAACACCGCCGGGCCACCACCTGCGTATGGAAAGCAGAAAAGGCGCAGCCGCCCGTCAGAGGAACCGCCCGGTCTGGCAATCCAATTATTTGCAGCGATCACAGGACGCCCCTTGCAGCCCAATCGCCAAACCCGAACAAGATGCCTATCGGCGTAAAACCAGACATTAGCATAGGCTCATCTTAGGACTTATCACTCAAGACCTTAGGCCGCAATGCACTTTCTTGGAATTCTTTGACCTTTATTAGGAACTTCTGAGAGCCTATCTATTGCGCGGCAACCCCGGGAAGAAGAGACGCGCGGTGCATCCTTTGATTCGACAGGCATGTATGGGGGTTGTCTTCGAGAGTCCGAGCCGAACGGTGGTATGGCGCGCGACTTGCTAATAACTCGACAATCGAAAACGGGTGATGCCTGCCATCGCGGTTTTCCCTAAGGCCTTGTGTGCAAGAATTTCGTGTGCTGGATACTACAGAGTTCGTCTCTTACCTCCGAGGTTTGGATGTGCGACTGGCCGTTGACGCCGAAGGACGTCTAACCTGCACTGCGCCAAAGGGCGCTGTGACGCAAGAACTTAAGGCTGAGCTTAAGGGGAGAAAAGAGGAAATATTGGAGTTCCTCAAGGCGAGCGATCTCTCCACGCCCGCGCCTCCCATCGAAAGAATCGCCAGAACCGCCCACTTTGCGCCCACCTCTAGACAGCAGCAAATGTGGTTTCTTCAGCGCCTTGATCCGGAAAGTGCTGCGTATCACATCGGAGGATGCCTGCGATTCGTAGGGAAACTCGGCACTTTCAGTCTGGAAAAGAGCCTAAAAGAGATCATCCACAGGCACGAAGCCCTGCGCACGAACATTGTCGAGATCGATGGCGGTCCCGAAATGCTGATTCGCGAAGCAGAGAGCTGGAAAATGGACGTCCACTCACTGCTCGATACTCCCGCTGAGGAGCGGGAGAATAAGCTCACCAAAATCGCTTTGTCTCAATTTCGCAGGCGTTTCGATCTCGCTTCCGATCCACTGATTCGGGCATCACTCATCGAGACGAAGGAAAACGAGCATGTTCTGATCGTCGTCATTCACCACATCGCCGCGGATGGCTGGTCTTTGAATGTTCTTGGCGAGGAGCTGGCGCGCCTGTACGAGGCGTTTTCAACCGGTCTTCCCTCGCCCCTCCCGGAGTTGCCGATTCAATACGCGGACTACGCCGACTGGTATCGCCGCCATCTGGAGACTCCTGCGATCAAATCTGAAGTTGGCTATTGGCAGCATCAGTTGCGTGGTCCGCTTCCGGTATCCGAACTCCCTCACGACCATCCGCGGCCAGCGACGATGACCAACCGCGGAGCGCGCTCGCGAGTCACGCTTTCCGCAGAGCTCTCTTCATCCATCCGCCGCTTTACGTCCGCCGAGAATGTCACTCTATTCGTTACCCTCCTGACGGCGTTTAAGATCCTGCTGTACCGATACTCTCGCCAGTCTGATGTCATCGTGGGCACGGCTTCCGCGGGACGTTTGCGCCCTGAACTCGAGAAACTAGTCGGCCTGTTCGTCAACAACCTCGTGTTGCGGACCGATCTGTCCGGCAATCCGACTCTTCGCGAGCTTCTGGCGCGCGTCCGGGAGACTGCGCTCAACGCGTTTTCCCATGATCATGTTCCACTGGATTACCTCGCCGAAATCGTACGCCCGCATCGCCACGTGAACCATGCCCCTCTGTTTCAGGTGATGTTTGTTCTCCAGAACGATCCGATGTCGGCGACTCCGCTACCGGGATTGGAAATCTCGCCACTTGAACTCGACCCCGGCACAGCCCGTTTCGACCTCACCGTTGACGTCGTCGAAAAGGATGGCGAACTTCGGGTCTACTTCGAATACAACAGCGACCTGTTCGACACCGAAACCGTCCAGCGGATGCAGGAGCACTACCGAGTTCTGCTCGAAGCAATGGTCGCCAAGCCAGAAGCCTATGTTTCAGAGCTTCCGATGCTGACCGCGGCGGAGAGGCTGGATTTGTGGGCCCGGCAAGAGGCCACCCGAGTCGCTTATCCGCGGGATCTCACTACCTGTGAGTGGATCGAGCGGCAGGCGGCGCAGACGCCGGACGCGATCGCGGTGAGTTGCGGGGAAGAACAGCTCAGCTACCGGGAGTTGAGCG
>Ga0182030_10002374_pt1 | contig 39870 bp, 22 predicted proteins | sample 812S3MmetaG_FD_121299 | JGI IMG/M metagenome (GOLD analysis project Ga0182030, IMG submission 121299) | Permafrost microbial communities from Stordalen Mire, Sweden - 812S3M metaG (Illumina Assembly) | ecosystem: Environmental > Terrestrial > Soil > Wetlands > Permafrost | place: Sweden...
GCGCACCGAAGAGGAACTGCTGCGGGCAGCTCAAACCGCCTTTAACGCGATTTCCACCGCCGATTGCCAAGGCTTCTTTTTTGGCGCCAAATACGCTACATGATAAACGGAAATGCTCTAAGGCAAAGAAGCGCTAAAAGATCCAGTGAGAAATCGCGAAATCGGGCCAGCGGAGGATTTGAGATTGGCGATTAGCGATTTTCGAAGTCAGCAAATTGGTTCATCTTCTCAACTGACACTGCCGATAGCCGATACGGGGAAGTGTTTCACGCGGGGGATTGTTCATCGGCGCTGCCCGTTTTAGCCCCTTCCGACATAATCTGCTTCGCTGACAACCTTCGTGTGCCGGGGGGGAGAGCAGGTCAAAATGCAAGGGGCAAAAGGCAAAAGTCAATAGTGAAAACCGGTGCCGCCTGCAGTTCCGCCATGGTCGCATCGCTGTCATCCTTCGCGTGTCAGGGGGCAAGTACAAGTCAAAGCGCAAAGTGCAAAACGCAAAGGTCAAAACTGAAAACCGGTGCCCCTATGCGCCATCGCTGTCATCCTTCGCGTGCCATGGGGGGCCAAGAACAAGTCAAAACGCAAAGCGCAAAAATCAAAAGTAAAAGCCGGTTCCGCCATGGTCGCATCGCTGCCATCCTTAAGTGTGTCAGTGGGGCAAGAACAAGTCAAAACGCAAAACGCAAAAGTCAAAAGTGAAAACCGGGGTGGGCCACGAATCCGCCGCCCGCTGCACTGTCATCCTGAGCAGCCGCGAAGGATCTCGCTCTGCCTGCCTTTTGCGATTTGTGGTTTTCGAAGTCGGCACATCGATTTATCTTCTCAGCCGAAACAGCCGATAGCCGATATGGGGAAGTGTGTCACGCAGGGGTTGGCCGTCGAATCCGCGTTCCTCCTCGGACTTTTCCTTGTCGTTGGACGCGCGTCACTGGTCATTGCCTTCAGAAGTGTTTCGCGAAGGGGTTCGGCGCATCAAGTGTTTCCTCAAGATATGTCGTCGCGTCGACGTGGGTGGCAATCCAAATTCACTTCCCTCGCCCCCTTGGGGGAGAGGGGGAACTTCAAGGCGGCCCGAGCGCCACGTTTTGCGGGCGGGGGTGATGGGGGAGAATGGAAAACCGTCAATTTTAGTGAACATCCCTGGGACTAGTACCTGGCACCCAGCACCTAGCCCTGGTACGTGTCCCGCACCTGGTGCTTGCCATCTCTCGTAAGCCCTTCGTTTTCATTAACTCATCGGGATAGGCTGAATGCCTGTCATGTAAGCCATTTGTCTTGTTCAAGTTATCGGCCAAGGTGGGATTTGAGGTGTTTTGTGCGCTTTCGGGGGGTTTTAAATCAGCCTAACTCCTGCATTTTGAATAACTCATCGGCAGTTTTGTTAAGTCATGTGTTTTCATCAACTCATCGGCTTCCGACATTTTGTCGTTTTATTCGCCATTTGTTTTCAGCAACTTATCGGAGTCGACCTTCATTTTGCATATTTCTCCGGCTGCACGCTCTCGGAGCGATTTTCATAGACACATTGTCCGTCTGCCGCATGCGGCGCAGGCTTGGCTCTTCTCCTCGGGTCATCAGTGCGGCACGCGGATTGTCGGCCTCCAGACCTTCGCCCCAACCGAAGAACGTGCGGGATGGACCTTCAATCTTCATCAGTAAACTTGTGAGCGGCAATTCTCTTGCTGCCTCGACCGCAACCGGGCGGCGCTTCTCGCGCCCCTAGGTGCGCGATTTCACTACGACGGCAATCTCCACCTAAGAGCCTAGCAACTTGCCGGCCACCGTCGGTACCGTAAGTTACCGAATTCCTACGGGTAGTAAGAAATGTGAGGCCCCCAGCGCGCGTAGCGGGGAACTGTCGTTTAGGTCCGCCTCGAACCAGAGGGTAGCGCGGAGTCATCCCGCTCCCGGCGGGATGACTCCGCGGTTCTTGGTTCTTGTTCGTTAAGAAGCCCAGTGATATTTTTCACATTTAGTGCCGCGGAGTAGTGCGCTGCGCGCCCAACTCCGCGCTACCTGCTGATGTTGCCACAATGGCCCACGGGTCTCTTCGCGGGTGGCGCATACATTGGTTTGTATGTATGCGCGCCACGAACACGGGCACATCTCCGTTATCGCGTCCTATTCGCGGAGTGTTTTGGCTTCTTAACCGTCATGAAAGGCGCCGACACAAAATGCGATGTCAGCGCCAACCGCGAAGGCAAAAGTAGCGCAGGGCCCGTGGTTCGGCCCTGCGGCTCTTCCAGCGGCGCGGACCTTTTCTGCGCCACACCTTAGGTCATCTTGGTTTTTCTAACCTTGCCTCGAATAAGACCATCACAACTTTAACTGCGCTGTCAAAACCACGGCACGGTGGAAAAGCCGCAGGGCCGGAGTGCGGGCCCTGCGCTACCACGCTTTTCTCATGTGCGATACACCAACGGTAATGACAAGCGGCCGTCCTGGTCAACGCTTTATTCACTCTGAGTTTTCTCACGTCAAATATACCAATGCCGATTAGAAGAGCCTACTTGGCCGCCGGGTAGGCGGACCGCAGATCGGAGCAGATTTTGCCGGCGAGAGAGGCAGGGGCAGGAAAAGTGTCCGAGGCAGAGGTCGAAGGAGGGTCAGTTTCGAGTTTTGGGATTCTGGGGAGAGGCAAAACCGGCCGGTTCTAGTGCCCGTGGAAGCACAAAGCACTGAAAGTCCGACGGGGCCTTGAAGTTAGAGGCGGACGGGGGTAGCTTTCGCGCAGGGCGAAAACTGAAAACGGAAATTCTGGATTGAAACTTTTCCTAGTTTCTAACGTTATTACTGAAGACAGCATAAGGTGGTGAAAATGGTACGAAAGCTAGGTCCTTTTCTGGTTATGGTCACTCTCTCGGGTTTAATCAGCGCTTTACTCCTGGCGGAGCCCAGCTTGTCGTTGGCTCAGGAAACTTCCGCGCGGGGCGATTTTATCGCTTGGGCAAAGAGCAACGCCACGCCCATCCGCACGGTCGAGGGCGATCTAAAGCACGATGATTTGCGACCCCTAACGCGAATCATTGGCCCGGCCCATGTGGTGGCCCTGGGAGAACCGGCCCACGGCATGCACGAACCGCTTGCCTTTCGCAACCGCCTCTTCAAGTTCCTTGTCGAGCAGATGGGCTTCACCGGGATCGCTACTGAAAGCAGCTTCACCGATTCAAGGGCCATCGCAGAGTTTATCTCTGGAAAATCGGAGATCATCCCGTCCATTGGCCAGCTCCCCAGCGCGGAAAATCAGGAACTCCTTCTTTGGATAAGAGCCTATAATGCGGATTCTGGTCACGCTCATAAGCTGCGATTTTATGGCATCGATCTCGGTTTAAGCGGGCTTGGCAATGCCTACCCTTCGCCCACTCCGATCCGCGCCGCTCTCGGTTATGCGGCTGAAACAGTTCCGGAAGCCGTCGCCCCGCTACGCGTGAAGCTGGAACCCTATCTGGCGCGGCTGCCTGGGCCGGGTAATAAGCCGCCCAGTTTTTCCATGGCCGAACATGATTCCCTTACCGGACTGATTGAAGACCTTATTGGACTCTTGGAGCGCAATCGTCCGCAACTCATCGCGGCCTCCTCGAAGTCGGCCTACGACTGGGCGCATCGCAATGCCATCGTAGCACGCGAGGCCGATCAGGTTTTTCGAGTCAGTCCCGCCGATGCTCGTCCAGGCCAAATCCCCCCGGAGGCTTGGAGAGCCGTGGAAGCCCGAGACGCTGCCATGGCTGATAATGTCCTCTGGGCGTTGGATCGAGAAGGTCCATCCGGACGCCTCCTCTTCATCGCCCACAATGCCCATGTCAAAAGCGCCCCCACGCAAGGCGGTGTTTGGGACGTTTTTGAGCACCCACCGAACGCGGTGGGAGAGTATCTGCGAGCAGCGCTCGGCCAGGACCTTGTCATTATCGGCATGAGCGCGGGTCACACGATGCACAGCTCACCGGCTGTCCACGAGCCCATTGAGAGTCTGGACGACGCGCTCGGAGCGGTTGGCACCGCCCCCTTCCTCCTCGACCTGCGAACAGCCACCCCGTCTTCCCCCGCCGGTAAATGGTTAACAGCGCCAAAGACATTAATCGCAAACACGGATTCATTTCTCGTGCTGTCACCACGTCAGTCTTTCGACGTGGTTTTGTATGTCGAAAAATTGACCCCTCGGCGAGTGCTTGATTCGCGGTGACAACGGCGCGAAATGCGCCGACATGTCTCGCCAGGTTTGATCCGGCCGCTGCGATTTTAACGCGTCCGGAGGCACAGATCTTTCCTTGGCCAGTTCCTCCCCGATTTTCTGGAGTACTGGCGACGAGGTGCTACCAAGGCGATGCCGCCAGGCTTCACCGCCCTACAGCCCCAGCTTGTAGAAGTGACTCAGGACAAAGATGTCACGCCCGTAGTCTTCATTAGGTTTTTTAGAGTTTATTCACTCTGAGTTTTCTCACGTCAGATATACCAATGCCGATTAGAAGAACCCACGGTCACAAAGGCAGTGACCGTGGCTACCCCGCCCGCCTCTCCCGCAATTGGGGCTGTGCAGCGGGTGACGCATACATTGGTTTGTATGTATGCGCCCCATGAACACGGGCACGTCTCTGTTATCGCGTCCCATCCGTGGCTATCCAGGCCTCTCAAATGTCTTAACGGTCGCTGACACAAAGTGCGATGTCGGCGCCACCCGCGAAAGTAAACGTAGCGCAGGGCCCGTGGTTCGGCCCTGCGGCTCTTCCAGCGGCGCGGGCATTTTCCGCGCCGCACCTTAGGTCATCTTGGTTTTTCTAACCTTGCCTCGAATAAGATCATCACAATTTTAACTGCGCTGTCAAAACCACGGCACGGTGGAAAAGCCGCAGGGCCGGAGTGCGGGCCCTGCGCTACCACGCGGGCTCATGCCTGATTCCCGTCGCTTCTCACGGCTTGCCCATGCGAGCTTTTTCCACCGCTTCCGGGTTTCTATCCATCGCCATCAAACAGGCGTGCACGGCGCTTTCTGGGCGCTGGCGTCCTCGCTCCCATTCCTGGATTTAGCGCGGGCAAACAACATCTCTGTCGCCGCGTCCTATTCGTGGCCTGTCGCGGCTTCTAAACGGTCGCCGAAATAAAATGGGACGCCGGCGCCGCCCGCGATCTTGTTTAGTCGGGCTGGTAGTCGCGGTGGGGATTCCGGTTACCCGCCGCGGCCGCTAGGTCTGCTTTGGTGCTTTGGACTGGCCGTCCCTTCAGGGCGCTGTGATTCCCACCTTACCCCACGCCGTTAGTCCGGGCGGGGATAGATTCTCCCCTTTGCGGGTTTTCCATGGCGCGCCCCGTGGTGAGAATTCCGGCGCTAGCTCCAATCCGGATCGATCGACTGGTCGAAGTAAATCCACAGTACACGCGAGAAGAAGGTTACGACGGGGGCGGCGGGAAGGAAGAGCAGAAAGCCCGTACCGACGCACTCGGGAAGGTCCCAGCTTAGGACGGCCCAAACCAGTAGGGCGAGGAGCGAGATGGCGCCGATTCCAATAGCGTAGCTGAAGTACATCGCGCCCAGGAAGTAGCCTTGCTCGCGCTCAAACTTCAGACCGCACGCCGGGCAGCGCTTGTACATGCGCGGGAAGATGCGGAAAATGGAGGTGCTGAAAATCCTGCCCGTCCGGCACCGCGGGCAGAGATGGTGAAAGATTCCCGCCCACGTGGAAACGTTCTCTCCGGCATGGATTGAAAGCTGTGTCATATGGGGCCACCTCCGCGAATGGCGCTCCTCCCCGAGTTCCTTTCCTCTCTGGCTATTGGATGTTCTGCCCGGCTGGGCGATGCCGCCCGAAAGTGACTACAAGACAATGACTTAGGGAGAATTGCTGCGGGGAGCTGGTCAGTTGAGCTGCAAAGGGGCGGCCCACCCAGCCCCCTGGAACCCTAGCCCGCATTTCTCCCCACGCTTGGACGGGCTGATGGAAGGGCGGGGCTTTACAAGCTGCGGAAAAACCCTGCGGCGCTTGGCGCTAGCACTGTCAGCACCACCCATGCGCTCGGCGCGCCACCCCTCCTCATCTGAGGAGGGGAGCGTTTTCAACAACTCCCCTCCTGATTCAGGAGGGGTGGCGCCTTTAGCGCCGGGGTGGTGGTACACCGAGGACAGTTTTTCCGCAGCCTGTAAAGCCCCGCCCTTCCAGATCCGTGGTGAGAAATCCGGGCTAGGCCCGGACTTTGTCGAAAAGGAGCTTGGGGTAATTTTTTTGTAAGTGAGCAATTTTGAACAGACAGCGAGAGACACCTTCGCTAACTTGATCTAAATCATATGAGAGGAAACACCTTAGCTCCGCTGCTCGCACTCTCAGCAGGTGAGCTATGGATGCTCTTCCGCAAGCCACTACCATTCAGGATAAGCCCAAGAGTCCAGCCTCAGAAAACACGTGGGCACTTCCGTTTATAACCGAAGTGCCCCCTTCCTTCTCACCCCCGATAACACCCGCATCCGGGGAAGCGTTTTCTGCTACAATCCTACTGAATGACATCCAATAATTTTGTTCATCTGCATCTTCATACCGACTACAGTCTTCTTGACGGCGCTTGCGAAATCGGCAAGCTCATGGACCGCGCCGCCAGCCTGAAAATGCCTGCCGTGGCGATGACGGACCACGGAAACCTCTTCGGGGCCGTGAAGTTCTATGAGGCGGCGAAAAAGCGCAACATCAAGCCCATCATCGGCTGTGAGGTCTACGTTGCCCCGGCCAGCCGGTTTGACCGCTCCGCCGACACGGAACGCCCCAACCATCTCGTCCTGCTCTGTGAGAACGAGCGCGGCTATCGCAACCTGGTCAAACTCGCCTCATCGGCCTATATCGAGGGTTTCTACTACAAGCCGCGAATCGATAAGGGCCTGCTGGCGCAGCATGCCGACGGCCTAATTGGGCTTTCCGCCTGCCTGCGGGGCGAGGTGGCGGTGGCGCTTGGTTCCGACCGCTACGAGGTGGCACGCCAATCGGCCTACGACCTGCGCGATATTTTCGGCAAAGGGAATTTCTTCCTTGAGCTTCAGGACCAGGGCATGGAGGAAGAGAAGCACATCAATCCGCAAATGGTGAAACTCTCGCGCGAGACGGGCATCGCGCTGGTCGCCACCAACGATTGCCACTACATCACCGCGGGGGACGCGCGCGCCCAGGAAGTGCTGGTTTGCATCCAGACCGGCAAGACCATGAGCGACACGAACCGCATGAAGTTTCGCACCAACGAGTTCTATTTCAAAACTTATGAAGAGATGTCGGCGGTCTTTGGCCGTGATGTGCCGGAGGCGCTGGCCCGTACGCTGGAAATTGCCGACCGCTGCAACCTGCACCTGGAAGCGAAGGAGCACGTCTTCCCCCATTTTGAAGTTCCCGCCGGCGATACGCCGGATAGTTACTTTGAAAAGGTCACGCGCGAGGGCTTTAACCATCGCCGCGAGCGGCTGGACCGCCTGCAAGCCGCGGGCCGCCTGAAGTATCCCTTGCAAGCCTATGAAGACCGCCTGGAGCGCGAAATCGAGCTGATCAAGAAAATGCGCTTTGCCGGCTATTTCCTGATTGTTTGGGATTTCATCCGCCACTCGCGCGAGAATTGCATCCCGGTGGGGCCGGGCCGCGGCTCGGCCGCCGGCAGCCTGGTGGCTTACTCGCTGCACATCACCGATGTGGACCCGCTGCAAAATGAATTGCTCTTTGAGCGCTTCCTCAATCCCGAGCGTGTTTCCTTTCCCGACATCGATATCGACTTTTGCCAGCGCCGCCGCGGCGAGGTGATCGAATACGTCACCAAAAAGTACGGGCGTGAAAACGTTAGCCAGATCATCACCTTCGGCACCATGGGTGCCAAGGCCGTCATCCGCGACGCCGCCCGCGCTCTCGACATGCCTTACGCGGAAGCCGATAAAATCGCCAAGCTCATCCCCACCACCCTGAACATCTCGCTGGAAGACGCGCTGAAGCAATCGGCGGAACTGGCCCAGCTCCAGAAAACCGATGAGCGCATTGCCGACCTGTTGCAGGTGGCATCGCACCTGGAAGGCTTCGTTCGCCACGCCTCAACCCACGCAGCGGGCGTGGTGATTTCGCCCCAGCCGCTTCAGGAAATAGTTCCGCTCCACAAGAGCAACAAGGATGAAATCACCACCCAGTACGCGATGGACGACCTGGAAAAAATCGGCGTATTGAAGATGGATTTTCTCGGGCTCACCACACTCACGGTTATCGACGACTGCCTGAAGTTGATTGAAAAGTCGCGCGGCGAAAAACTGGACCTCGAGTCGTTGACGCTAGACGATCCCGCATCGTACGAGTTGCTGAGCAAAGGCCTGACGGCGGGCATTTTCCAATTTGAAAGTCGCGGCATGACCGACATCCTGCGCCGCGTCAAACCCGATCGCCTCGCCGACCTCACCGCCTTGAACGCCCTCTACCGGCCCGGGCCTATCCAGGGCGGCATGATCGACGACTACATCGCCCGGCGGTCGGGCAAACGCAAGGTCACCTACGAGCTTCCTCAGCTTGAACAAATCCTGGAAGAGACTTACGGTGTCATCGTTTACCAGGAACAGGTGATCCAAATTTTTAACAAGGTTGCGGGCTTTACCCTGGGTGAAGCCGATGTGGTGCGCCGCGCCATGGGCAAGAAGAAAATAGAAGAGATGGTAGCGAACAAGGAGAAATTCCTGGCAGGCGCGAAGAAGAATGATGTATCGGCGGCGAAAGCGCAGAAGCTCTGGGATCTGGTGGAACAGTTCGCGGGCTACGGCTTCAATAAGTCGCACTCCGCCGCGTATGCGCTGGTGGCGTACCATACCGCCTACCTGAAGACGCACTATCCCGTGGAATTCATGTCGGCGCTGCTGACGGCGGAAATCGGCAACCAGGACAAGGTCACGCACTATCTGGCCGAATGCAAGGACATGGGGATCGCGATTTTGCCGCCGGACGTCAACTCGAGCGACCTGGCCTTCACCCCCGCCGGCAACGCCATCCGCTTTGGCCTGACGGCCATCAAGAACGTCGGCGCCACCGCGATCGAATCGCTGATGGCGGCGCGCCAAAAGCTGGGGCGCTTTGACAACCTGGTGGAATTTTGCGAGCAAGTGGATTTGCGCCTCTTGAACAAACGGGTTCTGGAGAGCCTCATCAAGGCCGGGGCGTTTGACTCGCTCGGCGTGCGGCGCACGCAATTGCTGGCGGTGCTCGACCGCGCCATGGAACTGGGACAGAAGCGCCAGCGGGAAACCGAGAGCGGGCAGCATGGCTTGTTCATGGGCGGCGCGGATGCCCCGCCTCCGCCGCCCTTCGAGATGCCCGACGTGCCCGAGTGGACGGAGGCGGAGCGCCTGGCGGCCGAAAAGGAAGTCCTGGGCTTCTATGTGACCGGCCATCCGCTGGAAAAGTATTCCCAGCGGCTGTCCACAATGACCAAGCACGATACGGCGTCGATTGAAGATATGCAGCATGACTCGCCCGTAACGCTGGCGGGAATTCTGCGTGGCTTGCGGGTGAAGCCGAGCAAGAAAGGCGACCTCTGGGCCAGCGCCCAACTGGAAGACCTGCGGGGCACAGTGGAACTGCTGGTGTTTCCCAAAGCCTACCTGCAATTGCAGAACGTGCTGAAGCCCGACACCGCGCTGCTGATTCGGGGTACCGTGCGCCACGAGGAGAACCAGAAACCGCGCGTCTCCGTCAGCGACGCCCGGCCACTGGATGCCGCAGTGAATGGCGCCAAAGCCCAGGTGCGGATTCGTGTCAACCTGGATACGCTGCGGGACGGCCGCCTGGACGAACTCGCCAACGTCTTGGCCACATATCCGGGGGAAAGTCCGGTGGTGTTTGATCTGGCGCGCCCCGGCGATTTTGTGGTGCGTATCCAGTCCCGCGCCCCGCGCGGGGTAAAGACCGATGATGAATTATTGAATCGGCTGCGCGAACTTTGCGGCGATGAGGCGATTCGACTGGAAAAACAGGCGCCCGGGATGTAGGGTGAGAAAGCTAACCATGGGTTTCCGGTCTCGTGAGGAAATATGAAGGAAGGAACAACGTCGGCCGACACTCCCCGTTTTAGGGAATTATCGATTCATGGCTTCCGTCGCTTGTACGAAGTTCAGTTGCCCCTTCGACCACTGACCGTGATGATCGGGGCCAACGGAACCGGCAAAACCTCGGTGCTTGATGTGCTCTCCCTGCTAGCCAACTCTGCGCAAGGCAAACTTAGTGATTTTATATCCGACCTTGGCGGATTGAGCAGTGTACTGACCTACGATCGGGCTGAAGAGCTCCGCCTCGGAATCTCCATGACGGTACAGGGCCATAAACCGCTGGAATATTCGCTGGCGCTAAAGCCGCAGGGTATTGGTTATTTAATAAGCGAAGAAAAACTCAGCCAGGAGCGTGGTTTTACGGAACCGTTCTTACACATCGATTCGAACGGTCCGGACATCAGGTATTTCGAAGTGGTTCAGAAAAAACTTCAGCAACCCAACTGGGAACATAAGCCGCTGGAAACTTCTTTGTCGCAGGTGCCTAAGATGTTTCGGGAGCCGGAGGATTTTCGCAACCGATTATCTTCGTCCACTTTCTACCATGTATTGAACGTAGACCCGCGCTCACCGGTGCGATTACCCCAACCGATGCGGCCGGCAACTCTGCCGGGGCGCAACGGCGAGGATCTGGTGTCCTGCCTGTTCTATCTGCGCGAAACCGAACGAAATCGTTTCGAAGCGGTTGAAGACGCGCTTCGCGTTGCCTTTCCACTTTTTGACCGTCTTGATTTTCCGCCCGTGGCGGCAGGAACTCTGGCCCTTGCCTGGCGAGAAACAGGTTTCTCCAAGCCTCTTTATATGCACCAACTGTCGGAGGGCACGCTTCGCTTTTTGTGGCTAGCTACTTTGCTGCAAAGCCCCGGCCTAAGCGCTCTCACGCTGCTGGACGAACCGGAAGTCAGCTTGCACCCGGAGTTGCTGAATCTGCTGGCAGATCTACTGCGCGAGGCGTCGAACCGCACACAGGTGATCGTCGCCACGCACTCCGATCGGCTTATTCGATTTCTGGAGCCGAACGAAGTGTTGCTCATGGATTCGACCGAAGACGGAATGAGCACAGTGAAATGGGCTGACGAACTTGATCTGGACAAATGGCTAAAAGATTACTCTCTGGATGAGTTGTGGAGTAATGGCCGCCTCGGAGCACGCGCTTGAAGATCGCAATTCTGGTGGAGGGAAAAACTGAGATGGCATTTAAGCCCCACCTGACGGCTTTTCTCGCCGGGAGGCTCGAGGGCAGAATGCCCCGGCTCGACATGTTTCGATACGACGGCCGAATCCCCAAAGGAGATGACTTGCGACGGAAGGTTGAAAACCTGCTGAGCGGGAGGCAACCGTCGGATGCGGTTATTGCCTTAACGGACGTGTACACCGGTACAGACGACTTTGTAGACGCTGCCGATGCGAAGGCAAAAATGCGGCGATGGGTGGGACCCAATCCCTCATTTCATCCCCACGTCGCTCAGCACGATTTCGAGGCTTGGCTCCTCCCCTACTGGGACGAAATCCAAAAGCTCGCAAGGCACATTCGAAAAGCGCCTGCGGCTGCTCCTGAGACGGTGGATCACAAGCACCCGCCCTCATACCATCTCCAGGAGATTTTCCGGGTTGGCACTGGTCGAGACTACTATTCGAAGGTGAGGGATGCCAATCGGATACTACGAAACAAGGATCTAGCCATCGCCGCTGCGCAATGTCCGGAATTAAAGGCATTTCTAAACAGAATCCTCACACTGAGCGGCGGCACGCCGATTTGAAGTCTAGGCATTGAGCAGCAGGAGTTCGCAACGATATGGCAAATGCACCAAACGACCAGGCGATCGCGCAGGAACTCGAAAGGCAAATTGCCGAGCTTGAGGGGATTTCAACTTCGGCCGCCCTACAGGAGGAAATCGAGCGCCTGCGCCAGCAGCTCGGAGCGTTAAGGCAGAAAGTGTCTGGCCCCTCGCAAGAAGCCTGGGATCGCGTCCTCCTGGCCCGCCATCCGCAGCGGCCTTATACCCTCGATTATATCCAGATGCTTTGCACCGATTTTCTGGAGTTGCATGGCGACCGCCGCTTTGCCGACGATGCCGCCATGGTTGCGGGCATTGCGCAATTTGAAGATCGCCCCATCGTCGTCATCGGGAACCAGAAAGGCCGTGACACCAAACAGAAGCTCCTGCGCAATTTCGGCATGGCCAATCCGGAAGGTTATCGCAAAGCCCTGCGGGTAATGGAATTGGGGTCCAAATTCGGCCTTCCCATCATCTGCTTTATCGATACCCCCGGAGCGTACCCTGGCATCGGGGCAGAGGAACGCGGCCAGGCGGAGGCCATTGCCTACAACTTGAAGGAAATCTGCAAGCTGCGTGTACCGCTAGTGGTGCTGATCCACGGGGAGGGCGGCAGCGGCGGCGCGCTGGCCATCGCCGTGGGCGACGAAGTCTTGATGCACGAAAATTCCATCTATTCGGTGATCTCGCCGGAAAGCTGCTCGTCCATCCTATGGCGCGACTGGGATCACAAACAAGAAGCGGCGCGCGTGCTGAAAATGACGGCAGAGGATCTTTATCGTATGCAGATTGTGGATCAGGTGGTGCCGGAACCCGCGGGCGGTGCGCATATGGACCATACGCAAGCGGCGGAACTCCTGCGGCCGGTTTTGCGAAACTGCCTCGACCGGCTCAGCAAATTGTCCGTGCCCGATCTCCTGAAGCGCCGCCAGGAAAAGCTGCGCCGGCTGGCGATCTTTGTCACCGAGGCGTGAGCGAGTGTAGCGCGAATTTGCTGTAGGGGCGGTTCGCGAACCGCCCCTACTATTCACTTCACCCCATGGGAAATCCACTTTTTCGGGACTATGAAAGGCTGGTTAACATTACCGTGCTGGGAAAAGCTTTCCAGGTCCCGGAGAAGAATACTTGTCTGCGCGCCTTCCAATACATCAGCCCGGATACGATCCCTTACGGCCGCTTCTGCTGGAATCAGGAATGCCAGCTTTGCCGAATCTCCTACAACATGGCGAGCCAGCCGGACGCTCCGCCGCGCGGCGTACTGGCCTGTAAGGTTCTTGTCGCCGAAGGGATGCAGATCACTGATCTGTCCGAAGAACTCCGTTACAACCTGATGGGGGTGATCCGTCCCCCTGAACCTCGCCCTGCTTATGACGAGGTGGATGGGGAGCGGTTCGCTTAAGGGGTTTCCGGGAATCATTCCGTAATTTGTTCCAGGGCGGCCCCTCACCCGGCCCTCCTAATAATTCCCATGTCCCGCGCCGCTTGCGGTCGTAAGCTTCGCGGGGCGCGGACGAGCAGAGAGCGGGGCCGCGATTTCGGCGGGGCTAAACAGGATGCGGAAAAACTCGAAAGCGCTGTCATTCTGAGCATTGAAAGCCGTTCGGCTGCCCATGATAGGCAGAAACTCGGGCCGAGGAAGGGTAGCGCGGACCGGTTTTTTAGGTCCGCGGCTTTTCCTTGTCCATCGGGGACGAGCCGCGGACCTAAAAAACAGGTCCGCGCTACACGTGCTGAATCTCAAGGACTTACGCGTCGAGTTTCTGCAGAGGAGCAGCGGCGGTCCTGAGCATCGCGAAGGAAGAATCTCGCATCGCCTTGAAAATGCTCAGAGCGAGATCCTTCGCGTAGTTTACCCTAAGCGGCAGAGCGAGATTCTTCGCTGCGCTCAGAATGACAGCGAATGGGCTCAGGATGACAGCATTGTAGGGTTTTCCCGCAGCCTGCAACGCCCCGCCGTTCCGCCAGCCCTGTCAGTGTACCCAGGCTTGGTCAGAAGTCTGGGCTAGCATCGAGGGTCGTGAAGGTGCCAACCACCAGAATTACAGGGAAGGGAAGCGGGCGGAAGGTGTCACGACCAGTTGACCACAGCCTTCACCACGCCGGCTTCGCGATGAAGCCACGCTGGAAACCGTTGCGGCATGAGGGCGCGGGGAGCGCACTCGGTGGGCCACGCCCCGACATCGATCTGCCCGCTTTCCATCGCCTCCAGCACACGACGGTGCTCCGCCGGAGTGCTGTTGCGGCTTGACAGGATGGTGGCCTCGCGGCGGTGGAGGTCCGGGTCGAACAAGGAAACGTGGTCGTTGATCAGCCCGACGAAGATCAGCTTGCCGCCCTGCTGAAGCAGGTGAAGGGATTGCTCCATGGAGCCCCGGTCGCCGGTGCAGTCGAACACCAGCAGCGAGGGCTCTTCCTGCCGCGCTTCCTCATGGGAAGGGTAGTAGCGTTTCAAGCCAAAATGCCTGGCCGCGAAAGCGAGCCTCTCCGGCATCTTCTCCACCACGGCGATATCGGCGCCGGCCAGGCGCAAAAACTCGATCACCGACAGCCCGATGGGACCGGCGCCCGCGACAATGGCGCGCTCGCCCGGCGGCGCCGTTGCGCGCCCCACGGCGTGGATGCCGACGCCCAGTGTCTCCACCAGCGGGATCTGCTGCGCCGGCAGTTTCTCGCACTTGTACATCTGTCCCGCCGGCAGAAGAATGTGGTCGCGCATGCCGCCATCGGTGTGGACCCCGATGACGCACATCTTCGCGCAGCAGTTCGTCCGCCCCCGCAAGCAAGCCACGCACTCGCCGCAGGTCATGTACGGGTTCACCGCGCAGCGGTCGCCGGGCTTGAATTCGCCGACGCCGTCGCCGGTCCTGACAACCTCCACCGCAAGCTCATGCCCGAGAATACGCGGATAGGTGAAAAACGGCTGCGTGCCTTCGAAGGCGTGGAGGTCGGTGCCGCAGACGCCGACCGTCAAGACTCTGACCAGCACTTCACCCGGTCCCGGCGCGTCCGGCTGTGGGGTTTCGGTGAGAGTGAATCGGCCCGGCTGTTCCAGTGTGATTGTTTTCATGGGATCGAAGCTTCGCCTGCATCAGCCAAATTTGCTCTTTTCCATTCTTGGCTGCCCGTCAGCATACGGCTTACCGCGGGTGATTGCAATGGCGCGCCGGGCCCTTAACGTTTGGCCACTCCATCGACGGCTTGAAGTCCTTGGGAGCGGAATGCTGCCCGATGACTCAGTAAACGACGATCTTGAGCCCGCCAAGACTGGCAATCGAGTTAGGGCTTGGGACTAGCCCGGTATTCTCACCTCATTTGGGCGCTGCCGACAGGGCGGGGCTTCAGCCCCGCCGAAATCGCGGCTCCCACCCTCTATTCGTCCCGCACTCCGCCCAGCTTGCGGCTCCAATCTGTGCGGGGTGAGGGACTTGGAAAGAATCAGAATGACCATGCAACGGCGGTGCTAAACAGGCTGCGGAAAAACTCGCCGGCACTGTCATTCTGAGCATTGACGGCCTTGCGGCTGCCCAGGAAGGGCAGAAACTCGGGCTGAGGAAGGGTAGCGCGGACCTGTTTTTAGGTCCGCGGCTTTTCCTTGTCCATCGGGGACGAACCGCGGACCTAAAAAACAGGTCCGCGCTACACGTGCTGAATCTCAAGGGCTTACACGTCGAGTTTCTGCAGAGTAGCGGCGGTCCTGAGCCTTGCGAAGGAAGAATCTCGCATTGCCTTGAAAATACTCAGAACGAGATTCTTCGCGTAGTTTACCCTGAGCGGCGGAGCGAGATTCTTCGCTGCGCTCAGAATGACAGCGAACGGGCTCAGGATGACAGTATTGGAGCGTTTTTCAGCAGCCTGTTTGGCCCCACCCATCCGGACCCGTGGTGAGAAACCCCGGCTAGAGTGCTGTCATCGATTAGGGATCAAGCCGCAGGACTGTTCTTTTAAGGGATTGGAGGAAATTGCTTTTCTATTCATTCATGGGTGACCCCCTCACCCGGCGCTCTCCCGCCACTCTCTCCCCCAAGGGGGCGAAAGAAGTAAATTCAAATCCCTTCCTCCTCGCCCCTTGGGGGGCGAGGGGGGAAGCAAGGCAGAGGGGGCCCCACGTTTTGCAAGTGGGGGCGAGGGGGTCGAATTGGGACGTTCAGCTTAAGTGAACAACGTTGAGGCTAGCCGCCACGTAAAGTCAGGCAGCGGCATGCCGGCCGTTGCGATTACCACTGGGTCCGGTACCTTATTCGCGTAAACCGATGGCGCGTCTTTAACAGCCGGTCCCGGGTTGCAGCGTCACGCTTGGCCCACTTCCGGTTAGCCGCGCCAGCGGATTGCCGCCATGATTATACAAACAGGATGACCCGCTTGCCCCATTCACGGTGATATTGACAGTCTGGATGTTCCAGTTATCGTCAGTCTCCGGAAATGAATTGTGCGAGGTCAGGGTGATCTTGATATCGCCAAATGCCAATAGCGGCTGGGCTGGTCCGGCGATGGTGAAAGTCTTCACGTGGTCCGAATTATTTCCCCATCCCGGATCGCTCTGCGCCTTTAGAGTGAAAGTCTGCGTACCGCCCGGCAGGACAATGCTGGCAGTAGCCGAACTGTCGCCGCGGAGGTCATCGCCCCCCGTGCCGATGTTGAAGGTGACTTGGTTGAACGTCGCCTTGGGGGGAGCGTACGGCGTCGGTCCGCCCACATAGAGATAACTTCCCCAAGAGCTTCCGCTGTTCATGAAATCTTGAATGTCGTAGGGATTTGAGCCGCTGCCGGTCCCCGTGTCGCTTGACGCAACGCCGTTGTTGTTCGCCATGGTTCCATTCAGGTCCGATTGAATGCGCAGGTTTCTGAGGAAGGCGGCATGCGTCCAGCCGCCCGGGGCTTGCCAGCCGCTGCCCATCTGATCTTTGGTCAAAGCAGGATTCGACAGGCTGGAAAAAACCTCACCGCCGAAACCAATCCATTCGGCGTCGTTCCCGAGGCCGCCATTATAGAGACTGGCGGGGTAGTAGCCCATCCAGATTCCCTGGACGGCGATCCACCAATTGAGCTGCCCGTTGGTGGGTTCGCGATAGAGCTGGAATTTCATCGACACATCAAGCTGTTCGCCGCCATAGGTACTGATGCCGTTTATCCGGATTCCCGGAAAGACGGAGTTGCTGTACTGGACCCAGCCGCTATACTGGGTATTGTAGCCTCCCAGGTTATTGCCATCCTGTGCGTAGCCGTTAGTGGTGTAGTAGGTAAAGATGTGGGCGATGGTGTCGCCGTTCAGGCCCTGGTCAACCGTCCACCCTCCCTCGAGGGACTGAGTTCCCTTATCATAATTCTGAATCCAGGTTTGCAGGATGGAATGATCGTCGCCCCCCGGAGTCGAGGGGTTATTGATCGTGGGATCCCAGACATTGAGAAAGAAATCGCAGCCATAGGCTTTCACGCTTTGACCGTCCGTGCCATGGAAATAGCCGAAAGGGTTGGGGTCCGTGGGCTTCTTGTTGGCCCGATTTTTATTGACCAGCAGTCCGCCGCTCTTGTTCAGGTAATCCTTCAGCGCGATAGTTTTCGTCAGCGCCGAGATATCCGGGCGGAGGAGAGGGACCGTTCCCGCCGGGCCGCGTTCCACTTTCGGGTCGTCAAGTTCGAGGGTGACAGCCTTGATGGGCTTCTGCGCGTCTGCGGTACGAACCGGCATGGCCGTAACGGGTGGAGCAGAGGCGATCTTTCCTGCCGCGTCTTGACTTTCGATGGGAATCCAGTCGAGCGTCTGCCCGCTGGGAGTGGTGGTTGTCTTGGCGATTTTGAGGGCGCTCTGCCGGGTCGCCAAGAAAGTGGTGAGTTCGGGGTTCAGCTTAGTTTGGTCGATTGCCATGAGGTGGCTCCTTTTTTGAGGTGGGTAACTTCGCACAACGGACAATGGCCCGAGGTCGTTCCCGGAGTTCGGCCGCGAACTTCAAGACTCGCGACCGTCGCTTGCGACGACGGCTGCCGATAGCGCAGAGGTGGGAGTCCTCCCGAGCACATGGGCGTTCGCCCGATTACATGACGGTACAGGCGCAAGACGATCCCTTTACTGATTATTGGATTATGCGGGACTAATTATAGCCCGTTTCGGGACTTTTTGTCAAATTAGTTTTTGGTTGTTTCGGCGGAAGGTCATTGGACGGACGCTCGTGCTACTATATGCCCCATTTTATATTCTACATTGCAGCAAGCTGTTTTGAACTTGCGGGAATCAATCGAAGAGAATTCCTGCAACCGGGCGCACTGCTGCCCATGGGCAGGGTTGACGCCTCGGGATGCCAGAAAAGCTGATTCGGCTCCGCTCCCTTTCCACACTGAGAAGCGCAACTTAAAGATTACGCGTGTCAGGATGGTCCGCCGCAAGCCTCAGAGGCCGCTTCCGCAATATGAGCCCGCTCCCGGTTGGTGGTCCACGGGCGGGTCCGTGGTCACCGAGATCAACTTATTGTTAACCAAAAACGGACTTGACTTTGGAGTCGTCCTCCGAAATCATCAAGGCGCTTAAGAGTTGACACCATCCGTAGCTTGGGAGCCGCCCGGACAGCGATATTCGCAAGGGGGGCAGGCGCCAAGCTGTTCATGATTTTCGGCGCCAGACAGAGAAACCGAAGGGGCGGCGACACTAAAGAAAGAGTGACGATCCCGGATAAACTCCAAATCTACGAGAGGTGCCACCATGCCGGCATATCAGAGAATACAGGATTTTATGCAGCGCGTGACCGCGGTCAACGCCTCCTTCGAGAAGTGGAAGAAGAGTTCTCTGCGGCCGCTGATTAATGTTCTAAACGACAATAATGGGTCGTTGCAGAAGGTTCAAACCGCCCTGACAGGAATTCCCCCTGCCAAGGCGTATAAATACAAAACTGCGCTCTATTACCTGCTCGCAACTTACCCGGGGCTGGGGCAATTTGCAAGCCGCGTTAATTTCGGGCTGTTGGGTAAGCTCAACGCGGCAAGGTTCACCCTGACTAACTTGCCGAACCCTTACGATCCGACCCTTCCGACGGCTGACCGCATCGCGCCACCATCCGCCTTCCTGAACATGACGGTGGAACAGTACCTCCTCAGCCACCCGGCAACGGGAGTGATGCTGATCCATCTATCAGATCACGATGGCGGGATGGACATGGTATTCAACGGCGAAAGCTGCCTCGATCACATTAAATCGGTGCTCCGCGTCGCCAAGGACGTGAACTGCGACCTCTGTGTTTTATATATGAAGAACCCCATGGTGCTGGCGGCTCTGAACGCCGAAGTGAATGCCATCAACGGCAAAACTCTAGTGTTGGAAGCACGGCAGCACATGGGCGCGAGAAAGCAGGAGTTCCTAACGTTCGCGCAGAACCACCAGGATGTCGTGGTCATAGGTTTCGACGCAACGATCTGCGTCGAGGCGAATCTCTTCGGCGCCGCCGATAAAATGGACGACGGCAGCTATGTTCCCCCCCTGACGACCATCGCCAACGTCGTGACCTCGCGGGCCGTGCTGGTCACGACCGGGACGATCTACCCGAAAATCAACAAGGGGCAGTGGGGTTGCCTGTTCAATACCTAATGGGTTTTTACGGAAGCATATGAAACGGGCCGAAATGAATCTCGATGCTGTTCCTAATCTTTCCAGCGGGCATCATGCCGATAGCTGACACCTGACGGCTCGTCCCGAGCCCCGAATCCCCAATCCCGAGTCCCCAGCCCCTATCATTTCAATCCCAATTTCTTGCCTGCCGCAAGCAGGCGGAGGGCCTCGTGCAGCCGCCTCATTTTCGTTTCGGGTTGCTTAGCGGAATCGATCCAACCGAGGTACATTCGCCGGTATGAGGGTGCAAGGCTCTGGAAATAGGTCCACGCTGCCGGGTCGTTCCTAAGCGCTTCTTCGATGTACGGTGGGACCTTTGAGAGCGATGGCCGCGGCGCGTCGCCGCTGCGATCCGTGGGCGCTCGACTCAACCCCGCCGGCGTTAATCGCCCGCTTGCCTTAAGCTGCGCATAGCGCTGGCGGTTCGTCGTGGACCACTTGCTATCAGCTTTTCGCGGAGTAAACTTGCGGGCATAACGCGCATCATCGAGGCGCTTGATGAGGCTATCGACCCATCCGAAGCATAGGGCTTCATCGACGGCATCCTGGTAGGCGATCGAGGGCTGCCCGCTGAGACGTTTGTGAAAGACGAGCCACACCTCGGATTCGGAATTGTGATGATCGGCGAGCCACTCCCGCCACCGCTCAGGGGTACGTGCATCAAGGGTCTTCAAGGTCTTTGAGCGCACCGCACGATTGCCTCCCGCAGAATTGTCCGCCTGGCGGTTCGGTTGAGTCGCGCGAGCGGGCTGCCACGGAGTCGCCGCGGCGACCCGCTGTAACTAGAGCGCTGCCGCACGGGCCGAGGAGGACGTCTTGAGGTTTGCGGCCTTTGCTGGGGCGTCATTGCTCCATCTCCCCAGCTCGAGCGCGACCTCCATGCAGGCATCGCGCAATTCATCCCCAAGAGTGCGTTTGTCCATGGCCCGGGCCACCACCATGCCTCCCACGCACATTGCCGCCAGGGCCAGCGCTCTGGTGCGGCGCGGGCGGCTCGGCGCGCCCATGCTGCGTTCGAGGACGCTCACCATAGCTTGGAACACGGTCTCGAAGGCACGCCTTACACCCTTGCCGCTACGCGTGACGTCGCTGGGCAGGGCGACCATCGGGCAGGAATTCTCCACGTCCTCGAAATGCTGGCGAGAGAGATAGGCACGGACAACCTGCCGCCCAACGTCGGCGGATGCCAGATCCACTTCCACGCCTTCCCAGCAATTTTTCCATTCCGGATCGGTAAAGAAACATCCTAGCACCTCGCGATAGAGATCGCTCTTGCTCTCGAAATAGCTGTAGAACCCGCCGTGCGTCAGGCCCGCGCCAGCCATAATTTGCTGGATCGAGACATTGTCAAAACCATGCCGGTTGAAGAGCCGGCGTGCGCTCTGAATAATCTTCCCTTTGACCTCGATGCGGTGGCTTGCGGGATAGGGCATGGGTCCTCCTCGTTAAACCTTGCGGAATTATGTCTGGAACGTGACGGCCCCTTCCAGTAAAACATGATCTTGAACATATTTTGATCGAGTGCTGTAATGCCGCGAAGTGGGACAGCAAAAATCTGGGAGGGCAATGATGAACCCGAATAGGATGAGCGCGGAAAAGAATTGGACCGCATTGGTCATCACGCCGACGCGGCGGCAAGTAATCGCCGGCGCCGCCCTTGCGTTCGGAGGTTTCACCTTGGGCGCAACCGCGGCTGGGGCGGAAAGCACGGAGGAGATTTCTCGTACGGCCGAATCCATTCATCAAGAACCCGTTTTCAAAGCGGACCGCAAGCGCGTCTACGAAGCCTTCACCGACGCTAAATTGTTCAATAGTGCGGCCGTGCAGACCGGCATTTCGCTGGAGAAGGCGCCGATACAAATCAGCCGCGAAGCGGGAGGCACGTTTATACTTTTCGGCGGCATTATCGTGGGACGCCACATCGAACTGGTGCCGGACCAGCGCATCGTCCAAGCCTGGCGAGTGGCCTATTGGGATCCGGGCGTTTACTCGATTGCGAAATTCGAACTCGCGGAGCAAGGCGCCGGGACCAAAATCATCTTTGATCACACCGGCTTTCCCCAGGGCCAGGCAGAGCACCTGGTAGCGGGATGGAAAGCCCACTATTGGGAGCCCCTCGAGAAATTCCTGGCTTAGGTTTTGGCTCGCCAAAATGGGGCTGCCGCGCGGGTCGCCGCGCCGAGACTGTGGCCCGCTGGCTAAGGCTCCAGTTGCATCGGTGCGCCGCCCGCGTCTTTGCTGCGTTGTGCGGCGTCCATGAAGCTGAAAATTTCCAGCGTTTCTTGGGCCGATACCGGGGCCACGCCGGTCTGGAAAAACTTCACTACCTCGACGGCAAGCTGGTGATAGGCATCGCCACTGGAAGGCCCGGATTCATAAACATGCTGGGCGGCAAAAGTGACCGCGCCAAAATCGTGCGCGCTGGGAACGTTGCGGGCGCCGCGGACGGCTCCTGTCCGTCCGTCTTTCCAGCGGCCCACCACCATGTCGGCGTTCGGGGTGAAGGTCCACGTCACGGACTCGCACCCGGTGCCCATCAGGGTGTAGAGCAATTCGATGATATGGATCCCATACCAGGAGAGTTCCAAGGGCTGGTGCGGTTCAAAGTGCGCCGGCCCCCAGATAATCGCACCCATCACCGGCTCAGTTTTCAAGGCCGGAATGAAATCCATGAAGCGAAGATCGGAAGTGGAAAACCAGGGAACGCCGCTCTCGCGGCCCAGACGCGCAATCTCCTTGGCATCCGCGTAGCTGGAGGCGAGGGGCTTATCGATGAACACCCGTTTCTTGGCCGCGAAAACCGGTCTGACTTGCTCGAGGTGCCGGCGGCCGTCCACACTTTCGAGCATCACGGCGTCGACCTTGGCGAGCAACGTGGGAATGTCGGAAACGATTTCCACGCCATACTGGGCTTTCATTTTCTCCGTGAACCCGGCAACGCGCGTCCGGCTTTCCTCCACGTCCGGACTGCCCCCCGGAAAGGCCGCCACAATGCGCGCGCCGGGAACGTGCTCGGGGTTGGAAGGATCGTTCAGCAGCCGGGCAATGGCAATTACGTGGGACGTATCCAAGCCAATAATGCCGACTTTCAGGTCTTCCGCCCGAAGGCCAAAAGGAAGCAAAAGCAAAATGGGCAGCAATGCGCGGATTTTCATCCGCCCATTGTAAACTAAGCCGGCGGAATCCCGGCGAGCAAATTTCGTTTCTGTGCGCGGCGGTTGAAGAGCGATGGCGGGGAGTGGCGTCCGACTGGTCCTCCCCATTCTGGCATGGCGTAAGGGAGGTCCGCGAACCGCCCCTGCTTGTTCCCCTCGACGAACTGGGCTAAGGCTCGCCAGCTTCAAAATGGGCCACAACCCGCTTCGGAATACCGGATGCGACGAGGCAAATTTGGGTGTACCATTGCTGGCATCTTTCGGCTGTATTCATGGTCTGCCGGCCACGGCAAGCCCGGCCGGGCTGGGACGACCTGCAAAGCCGGCAGGTCAACGCCGCGAGGTCGTTTGCTTCGAGGCGCCGGGAATTTACGGGTAGGGCCGGCCAATCTCAAGTCTTCGAAAATTGAAATTAACGGAGGTGATCATGTTTAAGAATTCTGATCCCGCGAATGATGTCCGCCCGGAAACGGCGGGAATCGATCGCCGAGCTTTCCTGGCGGCGACGACCGGCCTCGCAGCTTCATCCCTGCTGGCGAAAGGCCCTGCCGCCGCAATGCCTCCGGCGGGACTTGCTCCCAGCCCGGCGGCGGCCATCGGCCCACTGGCGATGAACGGGGGCACGCCGGTCCGCGCCACCCTGCTCCACGCCAAAAACCCCGGCGTCCAGTATTACGACGAGGAAGAGCGGCGCGAGGTCCTGGACGTTATCGAGATCCGCAGCCCCTTCCGCTGGAGCCGCTTCGATGGCAAGGGCCTGCCCCCCAAAGCCATCGGTTTCGAGAAGGAATTCGCCGCCCATCAAGGAACTCAATACTGTCTCGGCGTGACGTCGGGAACCACCGCGCTGATCGCGGCGCTGGCAGGCCTCGCCATTGGGCCGGGGGATGAAGTTATTCTCCCCGCCTGGACGTGGTATGCCTGTTATGACGCCATCCTTTTCCACGGGGCGCTGCCGGTGTTTGCGGAGATCGACCGCTCCATGGACATCGACCCTACCGACATAGAGCGCCACATCACGCCGAACACCAAGGTCATCATGACGGTCAATATCCAGGGCGAGCCGTCGGACCTCGACGCCATCACGGCCATCGCCAAGAAGCACAATTTGAAAATCCTGGAGGACTCCGCGCAGTGTGTGGGCGGAGTTTATAAGGGCCGGCGCGTGGGTTCGATTGGCGATGTGGGAATTTATAGCTTCCAGGAGAGCAAGACCATCACGGCGGGCGAGGGCGGCGCCGTGGTGACCAGCGACCCTTTGATTTTTGAGCGCGCCGTGCGCTTCCACGACGTCGGCATGCTGCGCAAGGGGCACATCGACTGGCTCGGACAACCGCCGCAGTTGAAGCAAACCGCCGGGGGGAATTTCCGCATGAATGAGTTCACCGCCGGAATCATGTGCGCGCAAGTGCGCAAGCTTGACCGCATCTTGGCCGACCAACGCGACAAGCAGACCCGGGTATTGGCGGGCATTGCCGACCTGCCCGGACTGGAACTCCGCAAGAAGAATGTTCCGGTAGGCGGAACGGGCTCCCGCATCCTCATCTGGACGGAGAGCAAGGAGCAGCGCGACCTCTTCGTCACGGCCATGCGAGCGGAGAACGTGGCAGCCGGCCCGTCCAGTGGTTCGGCTCTCCTGCCCATCGTGCCGCACATTGAGGCCAAGCAGGGGCTGGAGGAAGGTTGGCCGTCGTTCTCCACTCCCCACGGCAAAGAGATCACTTACGGCGCCCAGTGCTGCCCGAAGACGCAGGAGATTTTGGACCGCTATGTCGAAATCTACATGGACCCGAAATTTAGCGATCAGGATGTGAATGACGTCGTCGCTGCCGTGCGCAAGGTGTATATGGGCGTGGTGCGGTCGTAGCGAGGATTTCTTACCTCGCTGAGCCCCAATACTGTTCACTTAAGCTGACTAATCCCAATTCGGCCCCCTTACCCCCACGACCCGCAGAACGTGGGGCCCCCTCCGGCTTGCGGTACTCCTTCTCCCCCAAGGGGGCGAGGGCTAAAATCAATACTTTAAAGCCCTCTCCCGGAGGGAGAGGGGGGACCGCAAGGCGGTGGGTGAGGGGGTTCCGGGGTCGAATTGGGAACAGGCTCCTGCGCAAATCCTTAAGTGAACAGCATTGCGCTTAGCCCGTATTTCTCACCACAGGTGTGCCAGGGCGCAGGGCAGGGCGGTGGGACTACGGCTGTACGTTCGTGACCCCTTCCGTGCCGGGTCGCGGGAAGTGTTTCTCATACCAGGCGATGCAGCGGTTGGTGGAATCCACCTGATGTTGGGTTTCGGCCAGGCCATGCCCCTCGCGCGGGTAGCGAACAAAGACGGTCTCAACGCCCACATCCTTAAGCGCAACAAAATACTGTTCCGCTTCCGCGATGGGCACATCAGGATCGTTCTCCCCGTGCAGGAGCAGAGTCGGGGTGTGAACGTTGGCCACGTACTTGAGGGCGGAGCGCTGCCAGGCGAAATCCATCCAGTTCCCCTGGTGCAGGAACTGGCCAAATTCCATTTCTTCATACTGGTTGTAATACGTCATGTAGTTATAGCTAACCAGGTTTGCGATGCCGGCAATGGGCACGGCCGCCTTGAATTCGTTGGTCTGGGTAATCAGCCAGTCCGAAAGTTGGCCGCCGTAGCTCACTCCCTCAACCCCCATCCGCTCGCGGTCGAGCCAAAGGTAGCGGCGCACCGCGGCACTGACCGCGTACAAGACGTCCTGGGCTTCGTTTCCGTTCTGGTCCCCGAAAACCGCGTCGGCAAACTTCTGGCCGTAGCCGGTGGATCCGCGATAATTCACCTGGAGCGTCGCCCAGCCATGGGAGGCATAGACCTGATTCTTGAAGGCAAACGCCGGGCCGTTCTGGCCGTGCGGCCCTCCGTGCAGGTTCACGATGAGGGGGTGCTTGGGCGCTGCCGCCATGTCCGGTAATTCCTCCGTAAGCCCCACTGGCTTGGTCAGGAAGGCTTCCACTTCATACTTGTTGTCATTGCTCGCGAAGGTGAAGGACTCCACGGCCCCAATCGACTTGCCCCGTAGGACCGCGGCATTCAAGTCGGTCAGTCGCCGCGGCGCGCCGGTTCCCGTTTGCAGATAAAGCTCCGGCATGTCCTGCGGCGTGGCCAGCGCATACGCCACCAGACCGTCCCGACCCACAGAGAAGCTGGCGACCGTGCCCGGCTCATTCACCAACTTTTCCTCCTGGCCTGCCAGGCCCGAGGCGGAGATCGGCAGGAGCGCCAAGTGAACGCTGCCACGCTCCTGCACCGTGAAATAAACCGCATTCCCCTCCGGCGCCCACAGAGGGAGGCCCTGGCGGTTGTCTATCATCCCGCTGACTTCGCGCCGGTGCGAGCCATCGGCATCCATCAACCACACGTGCCCGTCTTCCATGTTGGTTTCGCGGTCGGTAAGGCCTCGCCTGTAGCCCGAGTAGACGATCTGCTTTCCGTCGGGTGACCAGCGTGGAGCAGATTCCAAGCTTTCTGTCGCGGTCAAGCGGCGCACAGTGCCGCCGGCCACCTTCAACGCAAAGATGTCATAGTTGAAAAACTCATCGGCGTTGGGCTCGTGATTCGAGGTGAAGAGGATTTCCTTGCCGTCGGGGGACCAGTCAATGGAATGTTCATCGTTGGTGCCCTGAGTGAGCTGACGCACCTGGCGAGAGGCAACATCAACGGTGAAGATGTGAAGGCGGCGGTTGTCATTGAAGTGCGAAAGCCCTTCGTGCGCCGTGGGCTTATAGAGGTAGCGCGTGATCACCATCGGATCGCCGCTTGCCTCGGCGGTCTCCGGTCCCGGCGTAGATGAAACGAAGGCAATCTGCTTGCTGTCCGGCGACCACGTGACGCTTTCACCCTGGACGGGCAAAGGCGAGTTTGTGCCGCTTGTCGGCGCCAGGAACGTTGCGCCGGACCCATCCGCATGCACCACCCACAGCCCGGATTTGTCACCCTCGCCGGCCGAGTAGCACAACCACTTGCCGTCCGGCGACCAGTGCGGGTCGGAGCTTGCTTCCTTTTCGCCGCCCAGACGGACGGGCACGGCTGTGGAAAGGTCCATGATCCAGGTCTGGGAATAAGGCCGCCCGGGCCGGTCATTCATGGTCACAGCATATGCGACCCGATGATTGTCAGGCGCCAGCGCCACCTGGCCAACGGCGCGGAAGCGATAAAGATCGCTGCTCACCAGACCCTGCGCCTGGCTCCGCGGCGCCGAGAGCGTCAAGCCTGCCAGGGCCGCTCCGAAGATCAGAAGTCTCGCGATGACAGCGGGGGAAATTCGCATCCGTGCGCACATGTTTCTCTCCTCTGCTACTTGCCCATTAGCCCGGATTTCTCACCGCGACTCTGGAAGGGCGGGGCTTTAGCCCCGCCGTTGCAAGGCCGTCCTGATTATTTCCAAGTCCCGCACCCCGCCCAGCTTGCAGCCGCAAGCTGGGCGGGGTGCGGGACGAATAGAGGGCGGGAGCCGCGATTTCGGCGGGGCTGAAGCCCCGCCCTTCCAGCATCGTCCAAACCTAGTGAGAACTCCGGGTTAGGGTTTTGGGGATCATTTGCCGAACGCCAGCTAATGTACAACTGAGTGCCCTCATCACGCAATGCCCCCTTTATAGAGAGCGACAAAAAATTGCAACTGGCTTCGAAGCCTGCCTTGACGCAGGAAGATGATGCCGAACCGTAGCGTCGATTTCTTATCGACGCAGCGGCGGTCAGAGACCAAGGTTGTCCAGATTGGCGGCCTCTTCGCTTGGTTAGTGCGGCTCTGCCGCCCCGCTGTGCGGAAAGGCTCTGGCTTTCCGGCCAAGTCCGCCCCGTTTCTCCTCCTCCGCGCCGTCTGCCCCGATGAATCGGGGCAGACGGCGCGGAGGAGGTCGGTCAATGGACAGGGTACGACGGAAAGGCAAAGCCATTCCGCACAGCGAGCGGCGAAGCCGCAGTTTGTGCCGGGACAGATTGAGGGTAATTTGGACAAGCTTGGTCGGAGACCGCCGCTGCAGCCGAATGCGGAAATTCGCTGTGGATGGATTCGTAAGTAGAGACGAGGGGTGCTTTTCCCAGTTATAATGGCCCACTGACTTGTGGCATTCACTTTCCCCTGCGCGGCCGGCCCCAGGATTTCGTTACCTTTGCGTCGCGTCCTGAACTCGGCAAGCGCAAGACCAGTATTTTGACCTGATGCGCCCAGTGCAGCCGGAATCCAATCGTTGAGGCGAAGATGGCGATCCATAGCATTTACACTCTCTCCCCAGATGATCCCGAAGCCCGCAATTGGCTGAGCTTTTTCCACCGGCGCGGGTACACGCGCCTGACTGACGTTAAAATCGAACGGGTCGTTTGGCTGGAAGGGTCCTTTAACCTGGAGCGTTTGATGCCCCTTCTTATCAACCCGCTTTACCAGGTTCCGGCGGAAAAGTCGCAGCTCGATCCGCAGCAAGGACCGATTGTGGAGATTGCTTATCGCCCCGCCGTCACCGATCCGGAGACGCCTTCGATCCTCGCCGGCGCGCATGCCCTGGGGGAAGACGGATTGCAATTCGCCCGCCTGAGCCGGCGATATCAATTTGCCGGCCTCGATGATGCAGAAGCCAAAAGCCTCGCCGCGCGGTTCCTCTACAACAAGGTAGTGGAGAGAATTCGCGAGCCGCACGAGGCCGTGACCACGCTTCACCCGAGTGGAAGGCCGGATCCGGTGGGAACGGTTTCGTTGCGGGATCTCAGCGATAACGATCTCGCGGCGCTGTCGCGCCGGCGCTCCTGGTATGCCCCGCTTTCACAGATGAAAGTGATTCAGGCGCACGAGCAAGAGCGCGGCCGGGCATACACGGATGCGGAGATTGAGATTCTGGTGCAAAGCTGGAGCGACCACTGCTACCACACCACTTGGAAAAGCCTGGGCCTGCTGAAAAAGCTCATGGCCGCCACCCGCAAAATCAATCATCCCCTGGTCGTTTCCTCCTTTACCGATAACGCCGGCGGGATGGACTTTGCCGACGGCTGGGTAGTGACGATCAAAGGTGAGACGCACAATTTTCCCAGCTCCATCGCGCCCTTTGGGGGAATCGCCACCAAGCACGGCGGGGTGATTCGCGACACCCTGGGTTTTGGCAAAGGCGCGTATCCGATTGGGGGCACCACCGTCATGGGCACTATGGACCCGCGCTTGCCGGAAAATGAGGTGCCGGCGGGGGCGCTCCATCCGGAATTGATTGTGTCGGAGTCGATTCGCGCCACGGCTTATTACATGAACCCGATGGGTATTCCCATGATGCACCCCATCTACCGCTGCCATCCGGGCTATGCCAAGTGCTTGGCGCTGGGCCATTCGCTGGGCCTCTTGCCGAAGCAGTACGCGCAAAAAGATCCGCCCCAGCCGGGTGACATTGCGGTGTTGTTTGGCGGCGCCACCGGCCGCGACGGCGTCCATGGCGCCACCGCCAGCTCCGCCGCCATGACCGGCGAGACCCTGGAAAAAGAATCGGCCGCCGTCCAAATCGGCCACCCCATTACCGAGCGGCGCTTCACCACGGCCATTCCCATACTGCGCGACGGCGAATGCATCCGCTCGATTACGGACCTCGGCGCGGGCGGCATTTCTTGCGCCGTGGGCGAAATGGGGGCTGACTCGGGCGTCGAAATCGACTTGGACGCCGTGCCGCTGAAAGACCAGAGCCTGACCGCATGGGAGATCCTCCTCTCCGAATCGCAGGAACGGATGCTGATGGCCGTGCCACCGGAGAAGCTGGAGGAAGCGCAGGCGATTTTGCGCCGCTTCGAAGTGGCTTCTTGCGTCCTCGGGCGCTTTACGAAGACGGGCCGCTTGCAGGCCATGTGGCAAGGTAAGAGGGTGGTCGATCTGAGCATGGAGTTCCTCTGGCGAGCCTGCCCGATTGATCCGACGCCCACCGCTCGGCCCGAGCGCCATCTCACGCCGCTAAAGATTGCCGAGCCCCAAACCCGCGACGATTGGGGCAGCGCAGTGCGCGGCGTCCTTACCCACTACCACTGCGCCGACCAAAGTCCCGCCGGCACGCGTTATGATTCCACCGTGCAGGGCCGCACCGCGGTGGGACCTTACGCCGGCAAGAACCATCGCATGCCCACCAACATCTACGTCTCGGCGCCGCTGCGAGGCAAGCCGAATGGGATTATCACCACGCTGGCTTTCAATCCCTTCTACGGCGAAATCGATCCCGCCGCCATGGCGCGCCTGATGATGCTGGAAGCCATTACCAAGGCGGTAGTGGCCGGCGCCGATTACCGTCAAATGGTGCTGTGCGACAACTTCTACACGCCTCGCGTGCGCCCGGAAACGGCCTTCGATTTGGTGGAAATGGTGGAAACCATCGCCGACCTTTCCGTTGATCTCGGCGTGCCATTTATTTCCGGCAAGGATTCGAGCTCGGGAACTTTTGAGGCGGGGGGGCGAAGAATCGAAGTGCCTCCCACCCTCGCCGTGGCCACCATGGGCCGAGTCAGCGATGTGAAAGGGATCGTCACCAAGGATTTCAAGCGGGCCGGCAATCGCCTGCTGCTGTTGGGCCGCTACGATGCCGAGGCGCTCGGGGGAACGGTCTATGCCGACTCCTTCGGGCAGCGCGGCGAGCGCCTGTTTGACGCCTATGACGCCATTTCCATGCAGGTGCAGTGGGATTACCTGCTGGAACTCCACGCCCAGCGCCGGTATGTTTCCGCTTCCGCCATCGCCGAGGGCGGAATCCTGTTGCGCCTGTTTGAAGGCGCCTTCGGGTCAGGTCTCGGCGCGCGGGTGGATTTTGACGGAATCCGGGCCGCACGGCGCGACGGGCTGCTTTTCGGCGAGTTCATTGGGTCGTGCTTGCTCGAGGTACCCGCGGATTTTGAAGTTCCCGCCCACCTTGCCGGGATTTCCCATCAATTCCTCGGCCACGTAACCGCCGCGCCTGACCTGACGTTTGTGGACCGGGGCGCAGTGATTTGGGAAGAAGCTGTAGCGCCGTTAGCTGAGGGTTGGAGCCAAACTTTTCGTGAGGTGGTGAAATGAGCCAGGCGCGAACCGCCATCCTTTATGCCCCCGGAACGAATTGCCACGAGGAGACCGCCGCCGCCATTGAGCTGGCAGGCGGCAAAGCTGAACTGGTCCTGTTGAAGGACCTGATCGAAGGCGAGAATCGGCTCGACGATTATCAAGCGGCAGTGATTCCGGGCGGGTTCTCCTATGGCGACCATCTGGGCGCGGGAAGGATTTTCGCCACCATGCTCGTGGCCCGGCTGCGCGACCCGTTGGTGCGCTTCCTGGACGCGCGGAAGCCCTTGCTGGGAATCTGTAATGGCTACCAGGTTCTTACCGAGGCCGGGATTTTGCCCGGGCGCACCCCCGGCCAACGCGCCATGGCGCTCTTGGAAAATCAATCCGCGCGCTTTGAAGACCGCAAGGTCCGGCTGCTTGTTTCCACGCAAAAGTGCGCGTGGACGGAGGGCTTGGAGGGGCAGGTGTTGGAATTGCCCTCCGCCCACGGAGAGGGCCGCCCCTTGCTCTGCGCTTCCGGCTCGTCCACCGAAACGCGCGCCGTTTTCTATTATGGTGATGAACACGGCCGCCCCACCATGGACTATCCCCGCAACCCCAACGGCTCGCCCGGTTCTGTCGCCGGCGTTACGGATGAAAGCGGGCTGGTGCTCGGCCTGATGCCTCATCCCGAACGCGCCTCGCTTCCCGCCCAGTACTCCCAAGACGGCTTGCGGATTTTCCAGAACCTGGTGAAATTGCTGAAGCAATGAACCCGCAGCCCTTCCCCAAAGGAAAGGGGTAGGAATCAGAACCGCAGCCCTCTCCCCAAGGGGGCGAGGGCTAAAATCAATTCTTATGAGCCCTCTCCCAGGGGAGAGAGGGGGGACCGCAAGGCGGAGGGGGCCCCACGGTCTGCGAGTCGTGGGGGTGAGGGGGCCCCACGTTTTTGTTTGCGGATTTGCCGAGATGTATATACTTAAATTAAATATGCTCTAAATTAACCGCATTTTGGCTAGGCTCCTACCGTGGTTTATTTTCCTTGACCAGGGTGGCTTTATGGTATAGACTACAGGAGTGTGGGAACGTAGGTGTGTCATCTCGCCCGGTATGTCTCTCATCCTGACTCCCCAATGCGGGGTCGCCCACTGTCGTGTTGCGTCCAAATCCTTGGGTCCCCGGGCCGCTGGGAGCAGACCTGCTTTCCTTGCCGCGGGTGACTACTTCCATCTTGTCTCGGTGTCCTTTCCGGAGTTCCAAGCTTTTACCCTAAGATCTCAGAGAAGATTTGCGTCCTCCTTGTGGGAAGCTCGCAGGGAGGGAGGGCACGGAAAAAGTGGGTCAAGCCGGCCAAGAATCGAGCCCCCGAAAGGTGGGGCGGACAGACAAATTGTCCATGAAAACCACGCAGAGGCCCGGCGCGCAGAAAAATGTCAAAATGAAGGTCGACCCCGAGGAGTCATTGAAAACAAACGGGAGATAAAGCGACATAATGTCATATGCCGATGAGTTATTGAAAACAAATGGTTTGTCTAAATGGCCGATGAGGTGATGAAAATGCAAGAGATAACGTGATTTAAGACCTCCTAAATCGCCATAAAACGCCTCAAAACCCGCCTAGGCCGATAACTTATAGAAAATGAATGACTTGCATGGTACGTGTTCAGCGTACCCCGATAAGTTGATAAAAAGAGGGTAGATAGCCATGATGATCGGCGCCGGGAGGTTTTGCCTTCCAATTCCTTCCTGATTGCTCCCCCCACACGGCTCTTCGCGCAACCCCTGGCAGGAGGTTTGGGCAGGGCTCAGTGGGATTGACTCAGCCGCCGTAACGGTTACCAAGCCCTCAGAGTGGCGATGCTCCAGGGGTCCAAGACGAACGTGCCTGCCTGGCAGCACAAGATATTCTGTCTCGTCACCTGTCACTTGTGACGGGTCACTGCTCTTACGTCTTAATGCGGAGCAGCAGATAGGTTCCTGCCAGGGTGAAAAGGACGTCAGGTGACCAAGCGGCCATTGCCGGGGGGAGTTGGCTCAGGTTACCCATCGCTTCAAAGAGGCTCGAAGTTGACCAGTAAACGATCGCGATGCCAATGCTCAGGGCGATCCCAGTCAAGGCCCCCTTGGCGCCCATGGTAAATGAAAAGGGAATTCCGATGAGGGTAACCACGAAGGCGATCAACGGGTAGGAGAACTTACGGTAGAACTGAACGGAAAGCCGGACAACGTCGAAGCCGCTCTGGTGGAGGTCGGCGATGTAGCGGCGCAATTCGAGCGCGCTCATTTGTTCCGAGGGTTTGACTTCCTTTTTAAAGTAGGTCGGCTCTTCCGTTAACTCCTTAAAAGTCTCAACCGAAAACGGCTTGTAGTTGGTAACCCGGTCGCCATTAATGTCCCGCGACCACCCGTTTTCCAGGATCCAGCCGTGGATGGATTCACCCCAAACCGCGCGCGCCGCATGTATGCGGCGGGTCATGCGGAAGGTGGCGGGATCGAATTCGAACACGGAGAGGTTGGCGAAGACATTCTGGTCTGGGTCAAAAAAGGTGTAGTTGTAGATGCGGCTGGAGTTCCCGAAGATCCATTGGTGATCGGGCCGATAGAAGGTTTGGGCCGGTTTGCCCTTGATTTGATTGCGCAACCCGTTCTGGCGCTGGTTCGTTTCCGGCAGCACCCGGTCGCCAAAGAAAAACATGCCCAGACTCAGCAGCGCAGTCACGGTTAGGACGGGAACCGAAAGCCGGTAGAGGCTGACCCCTGCGGATTTTATCGCGGTGACTTGGTTCGTTTTCGTCAGCAGCCCGAAGTTCACCAGGGTTGCCACCAGAATGCTGAGCGGCAACATCAGGTAGACAACCTGGGGCAGGAGATAGCGGTAATAATCCACCACCACGCGGGTGGGAATCTGGTTCCGCACAATGTCACCCAAAACCTGGAAGAAATCGAAGATGACATAGACGCCTGTGAATGCGGTGAGGAGCACGACAAAATAGAAGATCCAGCCGCGGATAACGTAGATATCGAGGATTTGCAGAAGACGCCCGCCAGGTTGGCGCGGCGCCGGAAGGGGGCTTGGCCGCTGTGAACGGCTCCGGCGCGCGCGCATTTCCTGCCAGCGCTTCACGACATTATCGAACGCATCCTGGAGGAACATCATGCGCGTCCGTACGTGGGTGAGGTTCGAGAGCATGATAATTCCGGCAACGGCAAACAGGGCGTTGGCCAGCCAGAGCCCGATAATCGGTGAGACCCGCCCTTGCTTGGCAAAGTTCAGGCCAAAGGCCATCAGGATGTAGTAGACGAAAAACAGCAGGAGGCTGAGCATCACGCCCAACGATTTGCCGCCCTTGCGGGTGGAAATTCCCAGCGGGATGCCCACCAGCGCCAGGACGATAGCCGCTACCGGCAGGGCAAAGCGGTAATGCAATTCAACCAGGGCGGGCTGGCGAGTGCCGGGCAGGTGAATGTTTTGCCAAAGTTGGGAGAGGTTTAGATAGGGGGGTGAAGTGCGCTGCGCCCCCGCGCCCCCCTGATCAACCGGAATAGGAATTTCCGTGTCCGTGAAGGAAGCAATGGAGTAATCATCCGGGTGCGACGGGTCGTATTCGTGCGTCGAACCCTGCTCCAGGTGCAGCACAAAGCGGTTGTGAGAGGCTTCGTTGACAAGCACTCCTCTTTCCGCTAACGTAACCTGGACGGAGTTGTGCTGCGACATGTCGGCGATGAAGACGCCGCGCCAACTCGACCGGGAACCGGTCACATCCTCCAGGTAAAGCAGCCGATTGGGAAATTGCTCATTGAACACCCGCGGCTGAATCTCATAGGGTGCCTGGCTGGCGGTCAGCCCGGTTTCCATGCGGTTCATCTTGCGCATGGCTTGGGGGGCGAGGAACAGGCCCATCCACAGGGTCACGGCCCAGCCGATCACGGCCAGGATCATGACGGGCCGAATAAAAGCGCCCATCCCGATCCCGGTGGCGCGCGCGGCAATAACCTCGCCGTCCGCGGCCATGCGGCTCAACCCGATCAGCGTCCCCACCATCACGGCCAGGGGGATGGTCATCATCAGGATGCTGGGCACGGGCAGCAGGAACAGCGTCGCCATATCGCGCAAGGGGACGTTGTGCCGCACCACCAGTTCCAGAAGAGTGCCCAACTGGCGGATGAAAATAACGAAAGTAAAGACCAGCAGCCCCAACAGGGCGTGAGAGGAAACTTCGTTCAGGATGTAGCGGGTCAGAATCCGCATAAGTTCGAACCCAGGGCGCGGCTGGCCAGACCTGGTACCGCTCCGGCCGCCGCATTTGATGCTAACACATAGATTTCGACCTCGTAAAGGAATTGGCCTCTAGCCTCATGCCTCCAACCTACCTCATGCTCCTTTGGCATATGCACCAACCTTTCTACAAGGACCTGGCGGAGGACGTTTACACCATGCCCTGGGTGCGTTTGCATACCTTGAAGGATTACTATGGGATGGTTGCGGTCATGAAGGATTTTCCCTCCGTCCACGCCACGTTCAATATGGTACCTTCCCTGGTGTTGCAGATTGAAGATTATGCCCGCGACCAGGCGCGAGAGCCCGAGTACAAATTGGCCTTCATGCCCGCAAGCAGCATGACTGTGGTAGAACGCGAGGCGCTGCTTGCCTCCGCCTTTCAGCTCAATCACGACAATCTGCTCAACCGATATCCGCGCTTCCGTGAGTTGTGGGAGAAGTCACAGAGATCCGGCTTCGCTACAGCGGCCAAGGTGTTCACGCCACAGGATATCGTGGATCTTCAGGTGCTCTCGCAGGTGGCGTGGTTCGACGAGATTTACCTGGCGGGCGATCCCGAAGTGGTACGCTTAGTGAAGAAGGAAAGGGGCTATACTGAAAGCGACAAAGCTATTGTTCGCAAGAAGGAGGTGGAATTATTTAATGTAACGCTGGAGGAATATCGCCGGGCCGCCACCCGCGGCCAGATCGAGATTTCCACTTCTCCTTTCTACCATCCCATTCTGCCTCTTCTTTGTGACACGGCCATTGCCCAGGATTCGCACCCCGGTGTAAAGCTGCCCCACCACCGCTTCCGCCATCCGGAGGATGCGCGCGGCCAATTGCGGGGGGCGGTGGCGTTCCACGAGCGGGTTTTTGGGCAGCGGCCTCAGGGGCTGTGGCCGAGCGAAGGAAGCGTCTCCGATGAGGTGATGCGCTTGGCGGCCGACGAGGGTTTCATATGGGCCGCAACGGACGAAGGAGTGTTGGGGCGCACCAAGCAAATGGGGTTTTACCGCCGTGGCGATGGCACGCTGCAGGGCGGAGAAGAACTCTACCGTCCCCAAGCCCTGGCGACGGGTGGGAAGCCCATCGCGCTTTTCTTTCGTGACCACCAGCTTTCCGATTTGATTGGATTTGTCTACTCCCGCATGGACCCCCAGGCGGCAGCCGCCGATCTGCACCAGCGCATCAAAGCCGCCGGTCGAAGCACCGGGCAGCGGCCGGCGGTGGTTTCCGTGATTCTGGACGGCGAAAATGCCTGGGAGTATTACCCCGGCAACGGACGGGAGTTCCTGAAGGCATTCTACGGGCGTATCGCGGCCGACCCGGAACTTCACGCGGTGACGGCCAGTGAGGCGCTGAAGGTCACCGAACAGGGAGCGCTGTCGCATATCGTTCCTGGCTCGTGGATTAACGCCAACTACGACGTGTGGATTGGGGCCGATGAGGACAATGTCGCCTGGGACCGGCTCAATGAGGCTCGCGATTTCTATACCCAGCACGCGGAAAGCCCCCAGGTGACGCCGGAAAACCTTCGCCTGGCGCAGCAGGAACTGTGGATTGCGGAGGGGAGCGACTGGTGTTGGTGGTACGGGCCGGAGCACTCCACCGCTAACGACGAGGATTTCGACCTGCTCTACCGCAAGCACCTGAGCAATATCTACCGGCTGCTCGGGGGCTCGCCCACGGATGAGCTGGCCGTGCCCATCAAGCGTCCGCGCGTAAGAGCTCTGACGGTTGCGCCCTCGGCGCAGATTCATCCCACGATTGATGGCCGGGTCACCACCTATTTCGAATGGATGGGGGCGGGGCTCTGCCAGCCGGATTACCGCTCCGGCTCCATGCACGGCGTAGCCCAGATCGTGGAAGCTCTGTATTACGGCTACTGCGAAGAGGCGGTCTATTTGCGGATGGACCTGAGCGAGACCTTCCTGCGCGATCATCCCGATTTCGAAATCCGCATCAATGTTAAAGGCGAGAGCCGTGTCCGTTTGCACGCGGCGATCAGCGCGGGGGGGGTTAAGACCGTGGAACTTTGGAAGGGAGGGGTGTCGCTGCCGGTGCCCCTGGGGACCGATGAACAGGTGGAAGTAGCTTTTCGCCAGGTTTTTGAACTCCGGCTCGATTACGGTGTCCTGGGTGTTGCTCCGCACGAGCGGATCAGCCTTCAGGGTTCCATCTGGTTCAACGGATTGCCGCTCCAGGTACTCCCGCAGGAAGGGTGGCTGCCCCTTGAGTTGACGGAGGACTTGACAAGCTGGTAAGCGAAGGCAAGCTTGAAGGCTCAATCACCCATAAGGTCAGTGTTCCGGATTGATAAAGTCCGGGATCACCACGTCCACCGGGGAGGCGCCCACCGGCACTGTGGTGATGAGAACGGAGCGGTCGTTGCTCAAGCTGCTGGGGTCCGCGTGCAGGATGGCAAGGCTGGATGCGGCGCGATCGGCGACCACCAAAAGCCGCTGATCTGGGTCTGGAGTTAAGGCCAGGGCGCGAGGTTCCATACCCACGTGGGTTGACGCCATCACCGTCCGGTTTTGGACATCCAGGGCTAAGACCGAGCCGTCCCCCGCGTTCGCGATGTAAAGCACGCTCATATCCTGCCGAAAAACACCCGCCACCGCGTCGCGGCCCAGCGGGAAGGTTTGCTCCACATTGTCATGGAATGCGTCAATGATGACCAGCGTGGAAGTCGCCGCGGCGAGAACAAAAATTTCGCCGCCATCGGCCTTCAGCAAAAGGGCGGTGGGCCGTGTGCCAATCTCGATGTGGGAAAGCAGCTTTCGCGAGGCCACGTCAGCGACCGAAACCTTCTCCTCACCCGTGTCTGCCACGAATACTTTCGAATTGTCCGGCAGGACCGCCATGGGACCGGGCAACTCCCCAACCTCAACGGTTCCGAGTGGCTGGCGAGTCTCGGTGCTGATGAAGGTGATCAGGTTAGGGCTTTGCGAAGATGCTACCAAAGTCTTCCCGTCGGGGGAGAGGACAAGGTCTGCCAGCGTGCCCCTCAGACGGAGGCGGAAGGTAATTTTCGGGATCGCTCCTTGAGGGGGATTGCCGGCCGCGCCCTCGCAATCAAGGAAAACCACTTGGTGGTCCATCGGGTTCAGGACGTAAGCGGCGTGGCCGTCGGGTGAGAAATTCAGGTCCTTGGCGCTCCTGCCCACATCCAGTGTCGTGACGAGGTGGAGGTGGGGATAGGCCGCGACGCCGATCTTGCCGAGGGCTGAGACCACGTAAAGTTGCCGGGCGCCGGGACGCGCCACCACTCGTTCCGGCTGCGGTGAAACCGGAAGGGAAGCGATGACCTGAAAGTCAGCCAGATTCACTGCCGCCAGCGTGGCACTCTGATGGTCCACTACATAGGCCGTGTAGGGCTTTAGTGGGGGCGGACGCCGGCAGGCAAGGGAAGAACAGGTCAAAAGACAAAGCGCCGATAGCCAAGCGCAAAAGTAAGCGCGCCTTAGGCGCTCCCCCGAGAGATGGCGTGACCGGATCGTTACGATCCCTCCTGTGGCGTTATCTTTTGACTTGTTGTTCGCGCCTGCGGCATCATGGCAATCCGCCTGGAAAATTCCTTCGTTTGCCCGCTAACCCTTGCGGCTCCATGGTAGTCTAATTCAGTGGGGTGTTTCTGACAACGATTTGAAGGGGATTCCAGCGCCTCCTCGATAAATTTTGCTGCCGAAGGCCAATCCCTGCTGGAAATCACCGCCGCTCCTTGATAGCATGACGCAGTTTGCCGGCGGTTTTGGCGGGTTTTGCCAGCCAATCTGATTTTTGCGAGGTGTTTGATCTATGCGCTCCTGGAGAGTGTGGCTTGCTTTGGTATTGCTTTCAGTGGTGTCTCTGGTCATGGTGGCGGGGCCGCTAGCCCCTGAGCACGGCGTTAATACCGCGAATTTGGACCGAACTTGCGCCCCCTGCAAGGACTTCAACCAATTCGCCAACGGCGGCTGGGAGGCGAAGAACCCGATTCCCGCAGCCTACCCGAGTTGGGGCGTCGATAATGAGGTGAGCGAGCGCAACCGTAATATTCTCCACGAGATTCTTGAGGACGCGGCCAAGAATACCTCGGCCCCGCACGGAAGCAGCGAACAAAAAATTGGCGATTACTACGGAAGCTGCATGGACACGGCGAAGATCGAGAGTGAAGGCCTAAAGCCTTTGCAACCCGAGTTTGACCGCATCCAGCAGATTGCGGATGTATCCAGCTTGGAGGGCGAGATCGTACACCTCCAGCAGATTGGGGTTGACGCATTCTTTGACGTGGACTCCACTCAGGATTTCAAGGACAGCACGCAAGTGACGGGGGAAGTGGACCAGGGTGGTCTGGGTTTGCCGGACCGCGATTATTACACGCGCGACGATCCCAAATCCAAGGAGCAGCGCGCCGAGTACCAGAAGCACGTCACAAAAATGTTTGCATTGATGGGCGACCCCACCGCAACCGCGGAGACCGAAGCCCAGACCGTGATGGACCTGGAGACGCAGCTCGCCAAGGCCTCCCAGACAAAGGTGGCGCGGCGCGAACCTAAGAACGTATATCATCGCATGCCGCAATCCGGCCTGAAGACCCTGGCCCCGAACTTCCCCTGGGAGGATTACTTCACCGCCGTGGGGATGGCGGGCAAAGGCGATGTCAACGTGACCGCCCCGGACTTCTTCAAGGAAATGGGGCAGTTGATTTCCGCCCAGCCGATCTCCCAATGGAAGACCTACCTTCGTTGGCACCTGATCAACTCCACCGCGCGCACCTTGTCCACCCCATTTGTGGATGAGGACTTCCACTTCAAGGGTACGATCCTGACGGGAACGAAAGAGATTCTACCGCGTTGGAAGCGGTGCGTAAGCTCCACCGACCGCGCCCTGGGCGAGGCGTTGGGGCAAGTGTATGTCAAGAAGGCCTTTCCCCCCGAGGCCAAAACTCGCGCCCTGGCCATGGTGAAAAATCTGGAGGCGGCGCTGGGCGATGACATTCGCCAGCTACCCTGGATGAGCGAGGCGACGCGCCAGCAGGCGCTGATTAAACTCGGTGCCATTACCAATAAAATCGGCTACCCC
>Ga0182030_10002376_pt1 | contig 39862 bp, 39 predicted proteins | sample 812S3MmetaG_FD_121299 | JGI IMG/M metagenome (GOLD analysis project Ga0182030, IMG submission 121299) | Permafrost microbial communities from Stordalen Mire, Sweden - 812S3M metaG (Illumina Assembly) | ecosystem: Environmental > Terrestrial > Soil > Wetlands > Permafrost | place: Sweden...
ATCCGGCCATGGCTTCCGATACCTTGCGCTGCGCCATGGCGGCGTTCTTGCGCGCCACCAGCGTGGTCGCGGTGCGGTCGCCTTCGTCGATCTTGCGTTTGAGCTCGGCCACCTGCTGTTTCAGCTTCTCGCTGGTGGCCTGCGCGGCAGTCACGGCCTGCTGCATGGAGGCCACCTGCTGGTCGCACTCCGCCTTCTTGGCGAGAGCCTTGCGGGCCAGGTCTTCATTGCCCGCGTCGAGCGCCACGCCCGCGCGATCCTTCCATTCCTGCGATTGCCGCACGTACTTCTGGTATTCGGCGTCCAGGCGGTTGTACTCGCTCATGGCCATGGCGGAGGCGTTGATCACCTTGTTCAATTCGGCCCGCATGTCGGCCACGGTCTGCTTCACGGTGGTTTCGAACGTGGCGTCTTCCAGCGCATCGACGCCCGAATTCGCTTCGCCGCGGGCCACCCGCCCCATCCGGCTGAATATATCGGATAAGAATGCCATATCTCTTCCTTGTCCTCTCCTTAATTTATGCGGCGAGGCTGCCCAACAGGCGCCGCGCGCTCATCACATCCGCCAGCAGGAAATGCACGCACGAGAGGATGTCGTCCTCGTCCTCCGGCCCCATATCCTGCAGCTTGCAGAAATTGTTCAGGCTGACCGCCACCTGGCCGCCGCCCGCCTCGTACAACTGAAAGTGCGAAGTGGAAATGCCGTTATCGGCGGCCAGCATGAGCGCCATGATGGCGGGCGTAACGGCCGCGCGCGGCGCCACCGTGCACACCAGCGAGAGAAACAAAATGTCGCCGGCGAGCACGGCCTGCACCGTCACGCCGCTGGCGGTTTCGCGGATTTTCAAAGTGTCGGGCGCTGGTTCGGAGACGTCGTAGCCGCGCTCCGCCAACAGCGCGTGGATCTGGCCCAATTGCGGGATTGTCGCTGTCATAAGTTCCGTGTTTGCTCCTTGTACTCCTACGATGGTACGGGCCGCCGGGTTCCCGGCGCCAGTCCCATGCTATTGCAATATGTGATAATAATATTGCAAATTGCGATTGTCTGTCAAGGGGAAATTCACGCTTGTTTTCAGCGGCATGGGGAGACTCCGCGGCTGGCACCCGGGAGAGCCTACGTTCCGGCCTGCCGCAGGCCGCTCCACTCCTCGGCGAGCACGATGGAATTGGCGGGATTCCGCACCAGATATTTCACCCCTACGGAGACGAGGCACGACAGATCCGGCGGCACGTGCTCCTTGAGCGCCGAGATGTCCTGCGATGCCGTGTATTCTATGCCGCGCACCGAGTAGGTGAAGAATACCAGGTCTTCGCGAATCTCCACCAGTACGGCGTCGCCCATCTTTCCGCGCGCCACCAGCATCGCCCGCCGCCGCCGTTCCCGTTCTTCGGCGGTGACTCGCGAGGCTCTCCAGTAGCGCAAGCCGATCACCGCCAGCAGGGCTACAGCCGCCGCGACGAGGGAAAGCAAGCCAGCTTCCACCGCCGTGTACGGCCAAAGCAGATTACCTGGCATTTGTGAGCAGTTTACCTTGCTATGTCGGCCCCGAAGATGGCTTGCGGTGTCTGCAAGATTCTCATCGCGGCCCTCGGGATCACCCTCAGTTTAGCAAAGCCGGCGGCGGGGCCCGGAGACGCGTGGCCGGCGGGCGCCCAGGGCATTCCCGCGGGTCCCAGCTTTGCGCCGGAGCCGGATGTTCAATTCTCTTCCTTCAGGCGACGGCGCGCACGATAACCGTCTCTATGACCTCTACTACCCCAGCACCGTGGTCCGCAGATTGATATAAGCGTCGCGGCACTCGCCCAAACCAGCCGCTCCAGCGGACAGAATGTATTGCGGTTGCTGCAGGTTTCCAGGCTGGCCGATATACGGTGTGGAATCCTCGGATATGGGCATACCCACCGCCACGCGTTGCGCATCGATCACGTTCCAGCCGACGCGGTCGATGGCCACCGCATCCGTTGCGAAGTACATGGTCTTGTTTTCCCAAACGTACTGGTCGGGGCCATGCGGACCGGCTTCGTATTGGCCGTGAATTCCATCGACGATGTGCAGCACCGCTTTATAGCGGATGACCGGCATCGAAATTACCGCCGGGATGTAAGTGGTGTAGAAATTGCCCCAACTGGGATGCGAGCGGTCTACATTGTTCGTGCCGCCGTGGGTCAGGTTCTTCATCGCCAGGGTGACACCAGCCGCGTTGTGGTTCTTCAATTGCGCCAGATTGATAATCTTGTTCACACGCTGCGTGAAAAACTGCGCAGCATGGGACCGCGTGTAGGCCGGGTTCTGCTGATAATCCGGTTCCAGTATCTGCCAATCGTAGAACAGTTGCGTATCCACGTAATGGTTTGGGTCGTAGCCGGTAATGTCCGTCTGGTCGTCGGCATAGGCCGGCGCCGCCGACGCGGTCTGCACCCAGGACGGAAGGAAATACGGGGCCACCCAGCTCAGAATCTCGGCGTAACGCTCGTACACAATGATATTCCGGGGGCTCACTCCGGCCAACAACAGACCGCTGACGATCTCCATCATCGCCGCCGGAGAGGACTGGACCAACTCGTTGCCGTTGGGGTTGATCTTGATCCCCACCACGTCGCCCGGACGCACGAACTGCCGCCACGCAGCGACGTAGTTTTTCGCTCCCGTCAACGCCGTCAGGCCGTTACGGATCATCTGCTGGATCGGACCGGTCTGGTATTGATTCTGGATGGATGAGCCGGAGTGGTACATGGCGACCACTTGCGCCGGGTACAGCCCCGGAGTGCCCCACTGATTGGCGGGGTAGTTGGAGACGACTTGGACCGGGACCGTGCCTTGGGCAAAGACGGGTGTTGGCAGCAGCCCCGCGCCGATGCCCGCGGCAGCCGCCTTGAGTACATGGCGGCGTGAGATTTGCGGTGTGGAATGGCGTCTTACCATCAGTCCTCTCTACAATACAACGGGCGCACAACCCATCCCCATGACGGCGTCCACGACAATCTGTACATCGGTGACACCCACCGTGCTGCCGCCGCTCAGAAAGTGAACCGGCTGCAAGTTGCCCAGCACCTCGTTGAGAACCATCTGCACGTCCGGCACGCCGGTGCTCCCGCTCCGGGTGACGTTGCAGGAGCTGATCGGCGTAATCCCCGCCGGATTGCTCACACTTGCCGGCGCCGAACTCCCGCCCGATACGGTCACTTGGTTGGTCAACGTCGCCGGCGCGTTGTTCGCCACGCTTACCGTCACGGTAATCGCCGGATACGTCTGGCCTGCGCCCAACACCGTGGAAGTCGTGCATTTGGGGAGGACGGTGCAATTCCACGTAGTGCCGCCGCCCATCGACACAAGGGACATTCCCGCCGGCACTTCCTCAGTTACCGTCACCATTCCGGAGGTCGCCCCGGCGCCAGCCGCGTTCCACACCGTCACGGTGTACGTGTCCCCGGGGTCTCCCTGCGCGAACTGTCCGGTATGCGACTTGCCAATGCTCAGCGCCGCGGCGCTCAGATTTGTCAACGCAAAAGCGGCAGCCGAGGTCACCCCGGTCACCGCCGCGGTCACCGGGTAACCGCCCGCCGTGGCATTTGCGGTAAACGCCAGGGAAGTGGCCACACCCATACTGTTGGTGGTCGCCGAGCAGGCTGTCAGACCGTTGGAGAACGTGGCCCCGGCCCCGCTCGTGGGAGCGGTGAATGTCACCGCCGCATTCGACACCGGGTCACCGCCTCCATCCTTTACAAGCGCCTGCAACACCGCAGCAAACCCCATCCCCACTGTGGCGCTCTGCCCCGATCCGCCGGAGACGGAAATTGCGGCCGGCGCCCCGGGCACCACGGTCAATTGAAAGCTGTTGGACGTTACCCCGTTGGCAGACGCCGTAATGTTCGTCTGCCCGGGGGAGACCGCCGTCGCCATCCCCTGGTTGTCAATCGTCGCCACACCGGTGGCGCTCGAATGCCAGGTTACCTGGCTCGTCAGATTGACGGTCGAGTTGTCGCTGTACGTTCCCGTCGCGGTGAACGTCTCGCTCGTGTTGTAGGCCAACGACGCACTGTTCGCAGTCACCGCGATCGACGATAATACGATTCCCGTGCCGCTCAACGCGATCGTTTCGGTCGTGCCGCTCACATTCCCGCTGTTGTCCGTCAGGGTGAGCCATGCGGCATTGTGCGCTCCCTGGGAACCCGGCGCAAAGCTCACGTCGAGCATACAAGCAGCGCCCGCATTCAGTGTGACCGGAGCGATCGGGCAAGGATTACTGCTGTCGACGATGTACCGATAGTTGCCCGCGTCGGCGCCGGTCGCCTGGATCGAGGCGATGGTGAGGGCGCTCGTTCCGCTGTTCTGCAGGCTGACGGTTTGGGTGGTGGCGGCGCCCACAACGGTGTTCGGAAAGCTGAGACTGGTCGCGCCGGGTATGGCTACCGGGCCGGTCACCTGGAAACTCCGGCTCACGGAAGGTGCGCCGAGGTAAGCAGAGTCCCCTGTCTGGATCGCCTGAATGGTGCACGTGCCCGGAGCCACGAGCGTCACGGTTGTGCCCAATACCATGCAGACCGTCGAGCTGAGCGAACTGAAAGTCACGGGCAGTCCCGATGAAGCCGTCGCACTGACGGCAAACGGGGAACTCGGGAACGCTACATCCGGGAGTGGGCTAAACGTAATCGTCTGGCTCGCCGGCACGATAGTCAGGAGGAACGCCCGTTGGACGCCGTTGTACAGCCCCGTGCCGGTTATCTGGCCCAGATCGTTAATGGCCAGCGCCTCCTGCAGTTGCCATCCGATGCCGCTGCTATCGAGCAGGGTATTCAAATCGTACATCTGAGAATTGGCATAAAGAAACGCGACGCCGTTGGAGGAACCCACCACCATGCCGCTGGCATTCACGCCGAAAGCTTTACTGTCGCCTCCCAGCGTGCCGAGCAGAGTCATGCCGCCGCCCGAGGTCCAGAGAAACGCCTCGCTGGTGACCGTACCGGTGGTCACATAGCCCGCCACCGCGCCTGCATTGCCGATGCCGCTGGCATAGCTGGAGGCAAACCCCGCGGGGACGCCCAAGTCCGTAAAGGCGCCCGACCATAGGAATGCGTGCGTGGATCCGTCGGCCGTGTCGCCGTACCCGGCGATCTGGCCCGACGCGTTGATTGCGGACGCCTGGCTGGTAGTCCCGCCGGGCAGCGTTCCCAGCGAAGTCATGGCGCCGCCCGAATATTGAAACGCCAACACCGCCCCGGAGCTGTCCTGGGAAAAGCCCACCACGGTACCTGCCCCGTTGATGCCAAGAGCCGCATTGAACGTTCCGCCGAGAGTAGGAATTGCAACGGGGGCCGATCCGCTGTACAAAAACGCGTTGTATGCGGAAAGATCCGCGGTGAGGGCGTAGCCGGCGGCGTTGCCGGATGGTCCGATCGCATTGCCAAAAGCCATCGGGCTCCCGGCGGGGCTGATGTTCGAGAGGCTCAGGAGGTTCCAGACAAATGCCTGCCCCGAGCTCGATGAGGTATCGCCGAAGCCGGCGACCCAGCCCTGGCTATTCATACTCAGGCCGCTCGAGAAATTGCCGCCCGAAAGAACTCCGGCCGGAGTGACGGAAAACGTGAGGGAACCCGCGGAGAGCAAATGCACGAAGCAGGCAAACCGAATAATCCCCCCGATTATCCGCATGATCGGGACTGTACCACAAGGGTGTGACGAAGACAATATAGTTCTGACTGGAATCGCCGGTTGCGATGGGAAATGGCAGCAACTACTCTGCCGCTAGACGGAGCACCTAACACCTAACACTCGTGTCCGGGGTTGCAGTGAGCGTCCGTCCGGTCGCCCAACAGAAGAATCGCATCCCGTCGCCGGTTATTCGAGAGCAATCGTAATCGCCCCGGCAACGATGAGAAGTCCACCGATACCTTTACCCCACGTAAGCCGCTCTCCCAGGAACAGCGCCGCAAACAGGATCACGAGCGCCACACTCAGCTTGTCAATCGGCGCAACTCGTGAAGCTGGACCGACCTGGAGAGCGTGAAAATAGCATAGCCAGGACAATCCGGTAGCGAGGCCGGAAAGGACCAGGAAGATCCACGACTTGCTCGACAATGCCTGAAATCCCGCTGGTGGCCGGGTAACGCATGCGAGAAGCCACGTAAACACCACGACGACGGAAGTCCTGACCGCCGTGGCGAGATTCGCATCGACCCCGGCGACACCGAGCTTCGCCAGGATTGCGGTGGCAGCGGCAAACAAAGCGGAAAGGAGGGACCATGTGAGCCATGTCATGAGGATCAAGGTAGCACGCACGCATTGTCGTTGGGCCGGGATGCAAGGCTCAGGGCGCTCTCGTGGGGCCGGGGTGGATCTTTGGCGCCGTCGCTTCCCGGCGGCATCATGCGATTCGCCGCTTGCGTCTGCGGCGCTCAGTGGACTGAACCGCGAGGCGATCAGCCTTTTCCAGATCAGCGGGATACGCGACGACATTCGCGAGATCCGCACGGACATCAAGATCGTGACCGGCAAAATAGCGGACATCTACACCCGGCTCAGCCTCATCGAAGACCCGTGGAAGATCCGCCCGTAGGCTCCGCCGTGTGCCTCACCGTGCGCCCTTGCGGGCGCGCGGCCTCCGCATAAGCGGGGCGTCCGAAGGGAAATCGGGACCGGCTACGCAACGCCGGATTCAGGAATTTGACCAATGGGCCGCCCCTTTCTTCCCTCCCCTATCGCGCCGCATGGCGAAAGCGCGGAAGACGAAATCGGGCGGCAGGAATGCTGGCCGCCCGCGATCTGCCAGCGCGGCGGCGCCACGATTCGACTGATTCGCAGCGGGAAACGCACCAGTGATGGCCTCAGGCCATCCGACCGCGACATTGGATTGCCGCCGCACGCCGGCGCCGCGCCAGGCGAACCGCTTCCGCAGTCCCACATGGCGCGCGCGGCGGCCGGGATGGCCGTGCGTCGCCTCAGCGTCCAAACGCCGCGCGTCCCGCGAATTCGGCCTGCGTTCCCAACTGCTCCTCGATGCGCAGGAACTGGTTGAACTTCGCCACCCGTTCGCTGCGGCACCCCGAGCCGGTCTTAATGTGACCCGCCCCCGTGGCCACCGTCATATCGGAGATGAACGTGTCTTCGGTTTCGCCCGAACGGTGCGACACGAACGAGCGATAGTTGTTGCGCGTGGCCAGCTCGATGGTATCCAGGGTTTCCGTCACCGAGCCGATCTGGTTGAGCTTGATGAGGACGGCGTTGGCGATCCCCTTCTCGATGCCTTCGCGCAGAATCCGCGGGTTGGTGCAGAAGACGTCGTCGCCCACCAGCTCAATGCGCGATCCCAGGGCATCGGTGAGCGCTTTCCAGCCTCCCCAATCGTTCTCGCCCATGCCGTCTTCCAGCAGAATGATGGGATACTGCCTGACCCACGATTCCCAAATCCCGATCAGTTCTTGCGAGGTAATGGCTTTCTTGGTCGACTTGAAGAGAATGTACTTGCCGTCGTCCCACATCTCGCTGGCGGCCGGGTCGAGGCAAATGGAAATGTCTTCGCCGGGCTTGTACCCGGCTTTCACGATGGCTTCCAGAATCACTTCCACGGCTTCTTCGTTGGACTTCAGATCGGGCGCGAAACCGCCCTCGTCGCCCACCGCCGTGCTGTAACTCTTGCCGCGCAGCACCTGTTTCAGCGCGTGGAAGGTTTCCATGCCCATGCGGATGGCTTCGGCAAACGTGGGCGCATGGTGCGGCGCAATCATGAACTCCTGGAAATCCACCGTATTGTCGGCGTGCTTCCCGCCATTGATCACATTCATGCAAGGGACCGGCAGCCGGCACGCGTTGGCGCCGCCCAGGTACCGGTAGAGGGGCAAGCGATGGGCGTTTGCCGCCGCCCGTGCGACGGCCATGGAGACCGCCAGTATGGCGTTCGCCCCCAACGTGGCTTTGTTGGGCGTGCCATCGAGCGCAATCATGGCTGCGTCCACGGCGCGCTGCTGCGAGGCGTCCAGACCGGTCACCGCCTTGCGGATCGCCCCGTTGATATTCTTTACCGCCTTGGTGACGCCCTTGCCGCCGTACCGGCTCTTGTCTCCGTCGCGCAGTTCCACCGCCTCTTTTTCGCCGGTGGAGGCGCCGGACGGTACCGCCGCCCGTCCGAAACTCCCATCGGCGAGAACCACGTCCGCTTCCACCGTCGGATTGCCCCGCGAGTCCAGGATCTCGCGGCCCTTCACGTCAACGATTGCTGTCATGAAAAACTCCCTTTTGAGAATGATGACTAACCAGAAATAGAATTTGATATCGCGGCGGATAGGATCGCCGTTGAAACTCCGGAACGCTCACTATATCTCAATTCGCCTGCGCCGGCCGGGGAAGACATCCCACCGCAGGACCGCCGCGAGCTGCCTGCGAATCTCCGTCGGGACCGGCAGGGAGTCGATCTTCCCGATCGTGTCCTCGACCGGATAGCGGCAAGACCGAAGCGACACGCGGCCATTCTCCCAGAGCGCATAACAGGCCACCGGAGAGCCATGCTTGGGCTGTCCCACGCTGCCTGGGTTGACGATTTGCCGCTTTCCCACGCCCATCGCGAAGGGCAGATGGGTGTGTCCGGCGAGGACAATATCGGCCTCGATGCCCGCGACGTCCGCCGCCCACTGCGCGGGTTCGGCCGAGCGGTACTGGAACAGCGGCTCCGCGGGGGTGGCGTGGCACAGAAAGAATCGACAGCCGTCGACGGTGCGCGTTGCCGTCCGCGGAAGGCTGCGCAGGAACGCTTTCTGGGCGGCGTTCAGAACGCCCTCCGTGTAGTTCTGCATGGCTCGCGCCATCTCGCGAAAGGCGGCGGAGCATTGCGGGTCCGAGCCGGCGCCAACCGCGTAGTCATGGTTCCCTTGCACCACCAGGGAGGCGCTGCCGCGGATGCGGTCGACCACTTCGCTGGGATTGGGGCCGTAGTTCACCAGGTCGCCCAGCACCCACAACTCGTCATGCGGCTGCGCCAGGACCGCTTCCAGCGCTTCCAGATTGGCGTGAATGTCGGAAATAATCAGCAGCTTCATGGCGTCGGGTCCGTCTTATTACTGTAGAGCGGAGGAAGCGATTGCGGCGATTCGCCCCTTGCGGTACTCTCGGATCAGGCGGTGGAGTTCGCTAAACCGCCGCTTTCCATGCGGCCAATGACTCCTGCGGCAAGCAGTGCCGTGGGGCGCAAGCCGAATCCCTCACGGCAGAGTTTCGATAGCGGAGGCCGTTATGGAACGACTGCCTTTGGTGAATATGGCGAAGGAGGTCGAGCGCCTGAGGTTGGCGTTCGACGCCGGCGATCCGCTGTTGCTGTTGGGGCCGCAAGGGAGCGGCAAGACCAGGCTCATCGAGGAAGCGCTCTCCGGCCATCGCCAGGCGATCCGCCTTGCCTGGGAACCCACGCTGCACGCTTTGCTCGCCGCCATGGCGCGCGCTCTGCTGGCCGCGCGTCACCCGGATTTCGGGCGGCGCGCCAAACCGGGAGCCGATTCGGAAGCCTGGCTGAAAGCGCAGACCAGCGTTCACCTCAAGGGGCTCCTCTGGAACGCGCTCGCGCGCGCGCCCGTGACGATGGTGTTGGATGGCATCGCGGGCGCGAGCTTCCCGGCGTACCGGTTCTTGCAGCGCATCTACCATACGCCCGGCATGGCTCTTTTCGCCGCCTCCCGGGACGCTCTCAGCCTGGGCGCATTGGCCAGGCTTTTCTGGAATCCGGAGAAAGTTCTGCATATCCCACCGCTCCAGGAGCGGGATGCCGAACGGCTGTTCGATGCCGCCGCCGGCCATTTCGATCTACGCCACCTGGCCCTGGATGAATTCCGCGAAAAAGTGCTGGAGAGCGCGCACGGAAACCCCGGGCAGATTATCGAGATGTGCCGGTTGGCCACTCAGCCGCAATACCTGTCCGGCCGCTATATCAAGTTCAGCCCCCTGCGTATCGATACGGTTATCAAATTCGCGCGATAGCCCGAATGCCGTTCACTTAACGCGTGGAACGCGGCGATGGGTCTTACCGGGTAGCGCGTGATGCGACGGAGCAGTCGGCCCGTTCTCCAATCAAGGAGATGACGACTACGAGGCGAACTGGTCGGAGATGCCTGCTGCCGTGAGCGGCGTTTGGCAGGAGTGATCCTCCCGAGTGTTTAGCTCGCGACCCGCATTTATTTGGCGGCCGAGGTATCCCGCTGCAAGCTCCCGTGCGGGAGGACGAGGCCGTCGTGTCACGCGAGGATTCGGCCGGCGGCGAATCCGAGCCGGTCCGCGCCAAAACGGAGGCGGCAGTTCGCCGAAAGGCAGAAGTGCACCTGAGGCGTCTTCCCCGCGATCGCGTGCGAGAGGTGACACGACGGCGCTTGTTGTGGCCTGCCAAGACCGGCGTTCCGTCGAGACACTGAGACTCGATGATACGCAGGCTGTAGGGAGGCCTGTGGTTTCGCCGCGGGCTGTCCTATACTAACGATATACATTGATGGAGACCGATACCCGACCGAGCTCAACCGCGTTGGACAGACGGCAAATCTACAGGCCGTTCCTGGAGCGTCTCAGCCCCATATCCTCACCCAGGGCGCTGACTGATCGGGATCTAATAGTCCCACGGGATAGCGATCCACGCGATCCTGGACAGCCTCCGATCCACCTGGCGTTCGCGAGTTCTGCCGAGCTGAACCGCGGCACGCAAATGGCCTTGGTTGGTGGCATCGGCTCGGGTAAGACGACTGAGATGTTGCTCACTCATCGGGTCTTGAGCCGCCATACGGACGCCGTGAACATCTTCGTAGATCTGGCCGACTACGCCGATCTTAGTGAGACCAACACCGGGGCAATTCTCGCCACAGTTGGTATGCGGCTCTATTCGCTCCAAACCAAAACCGGAAAAACGCCGATCCAGGAGCTGACTTCGGCACATACAAAACTGCGGGCACTCGCGTTTGGCGAGACCAAGTGGGTCGACCCTCGCGAGTTGGAGAACTACTACGATGCGGATCAGGACCTGGAACCGGTTCACGTACCGGGAGTGATGAGGCTCAGGTTTCCAGCGCTTCGAAGGCACGTGAAAGAACTTAAGGAACTTCTGATTGCGATTGCGGCGCCGCTGCTGCAGAAAGACGCCCAGATCACTCTTCTTATCGATGGCTTGGACCGCCTGATCACGGTTCCGCGAATTTGCGGAGCAGGATCTGCAGGCGCTAAGGACCACAAGAATGACAGCGATTGTGGTGGCTCCGTTGCTGCTCTGGTACGACAAGAGTCGATTCCTACAGGACTACTTCGATCTGGTGAAGCATATACCTGCCGCGGCGGCCAATCCGAACGATTCGGCGTTTCTAAGAGAGGTTTTGGAGCGGCGTGGCGCTCTGGAACTGATGGGCGCTGGGGAAATCAGCAGAATCGCGAAGCACTCTGGGGGAGTTTTGCGCGATCTCCTGGCCTTGACCCGATCGGCTGCCGAATACGCGTATCGCAGTGACGAGGACCGAATCGGACGAGGGCATGTCAACGCAGCAATCAAACAACTCGGGAACCGGTATCTCGTGGGCCTTGGCAAGACGCAGAAGCGGCTGCTAAACAGCCTTTCAGATAACGGCTCCTTCCCCATTGACGACCCATCCGCTCGCGAACTGCTTGTGAATCGTCAGGTCCTGGAGTACTTCGGCCATGGCCGGGAGTTCTTTGCGGTGCATCCCGCCCTTTCTCCGGTTCTGCGTGGGACAAGAGGGGAATGACGAACTTCATTTCAATAACGCCTTTCGAATTCGTCAGGAGACTCGCCTTGGCGGGGCCGGAAGTTCCGACGGTCTACCTTCTTATCGTTGAGCCCACTACGACAGCCGGAATCCAGACCGATCTTCTCGCGGAGATACAGATCCAGCTTGGGACCGAGGTCCGTTCTTTGGTGGCTTCGGCACTACAACCCGAAAGACTGGGCGACGCATTCAGGCAAGGAGCCGGCCGGCCCGTTATCCTTATGTCGATAGATCGCTGGGCGCCGAGGCTGATTCAATCGATGGACCGCAACGTCGTGTTGCTGACCCGGGGCGGAGCAGTTTTGCTGTTAGCCAGTCGCGAGTTGGCGGAACGGGTGCTGAGCGCCGCTCCCAACCTCCGCAACCGCCTTGTGGATGTCTTGGTGATGACCCCGGACTCCGTATTCGGAGGCCTGTCCGCTTGAACGCCGAAGACGAACTGATTCGCTTGGCAAATAACCGCGAGGCTGAAGCAGAAGAGCACCTGTCCGCGCTGGCCCTGGACTCGCCTGGCGTACTGGGACGGCAAATCCGGAACGACCTCCACCTCCTGGTCGATCGTCGGCGGGTGAGGCACTCGAACGAAAAGATTATTCAGATTGAGCCGATTGGCGGGGGACTCGCCGAGTTGACATGCCGGCAAGTCAAGTTTGCTTCCGGCGCTAGGCTTGACTTCCAAATTCAGCTTGAAGAGGATCGGCGAGGCTGCCGCCTGAAGCGATTCAAATTCCACATCCATCTCCCGAACGAACGCAGCATCAAAATGGTTCGGATCCATCTAAACCACCAGATTGCGCACGATCCTCTGAGTATTCCGCGCTGCCACTTTCATGTCGACGACAGCGACGCGCATGTGCCGTTTCCCGCCATGAATCCGCGTCTAATCTTGCATCTCATTTGCGAGCACATTGAGCCTGATTTTGGGGCTCGAAATGGCAGTTCCCGATAAACTGGTGACCGACGTCCGGCTTTAGGGACCGTCCACCTCCCTGTATTAGGATCGGCCACTCGCCAGTGGTCCGCCGAGACCCTTCGGCGACATCACTCCCGTGAAGTCCCGCTCACGTCAACTGGACGTATCACGCCCGTTGCTGACATTTGCTGAGCACATCGGGATAGTCCCACCTGACGCCGTAGCGTTTACTGGCAGTTCCGTCCGTATCGTCCCCCACTCGGAAACAGCTCGTTCTGAGCCACAGTGACTCCCATGGCGAAGAAGCCGCACGCGAAGCACACCCCCACTCGGAAACAGCTCGTTCTGAGCCACAGTGACCCGTCAAAAGAGGGGAGGCATCCGGATCCTGGCGAGAAAACATCTCACCCGACCACCGACCGGGGTCAGAATGCGGCCGTAGCCCGCCGCACCGGCCTCTCCGTTCAGGAAACGTTCCGCAGACTGGCCTCCAGCCGCAGCAGCAAGCGCAAGACTTCGTCGCCGGCGCGCTCCCGTGGCGGGCGCGAGAAGCGGCGCCGCAACTCCGCCGCAATCGCCGGCCGCGATTCCGGCGCCAGCGCCAGGAGCGCCCATTCGGCCTCCTTGGCGATGTACCAAGGCACGCCAGCCAGAACATCCACCAGACGTGCCGCGACAGCCGAGCGGCCGGCGGGGTCCGCCACCGCAGCGGCGAGTTGTGCGGTCCTCACCAGGATCTCCGGGTCCCGCTCCATCAGCAGCGGCCGCAATTCCGTCCAACCTGGCCGCTCGACACCCAGTTCCGTGAGCAGCGCCAACACGCTTCGACGGCGGCAAAGACTGGACGGCGTCTCCTCGCCGGCACTGGGAAGCGGCGTCACCGCCGACAGCAGGAGCGCGCCTCGGGCCTTCGTGCCCAATTTTCGAAATCCTTCTTCCGCGGCCGTCTGGCACAGGCTGTCTTCCAGCGCGCGGTCCAGACACGGGATAGCTTCGGCACGCTGGAATTCCGCCAATGCCTCGACGGCGCCCGGCAGATTCCGCTTCCGGCAGAGGTCCAGCAGGATGGCGAACGTCCGGTCGTCGCGCCACGCTCCCAGGCGGCGCGCGGCGGTGTTCCTGACGGCCTCTTCCGCAAACAGGAGCTGCGCATCGGCACTGCGGGTGGGCGCTTGCAGGTATTCGACGAGCACCTCTTTGGCTCGCAATCCGGCCAGGGCCTCGACCGCCCAGATTCTGGGTTGAGGCACGCTCACGATCCGGCCGGACAGCAGAAAATCGCGCAGCGCGGGGATGGCTTTCGGCCCGCAGGCGACCAACTCCGCAATCGCAGACTGGCCTTCCACCAGAGACTGCAGGCAGCGTATGAGCCGCCGGACATCCTCTTCGTCACGCGGAACTGGGCTATCTGGGTTCCTGCGCCCGGCCGGCTCCATTCCGCCCTTTCTGGATCGCCACCTCGGCTAAGAAGCCGCTCACTTCCCCGCAGTTCTCGGGAGCGATCGGAATCTGCCAATGGCAGTCTCCGTTTAGATCCACGAAGAGGACCTGGCTGGTTCGGGCCGGCCTCAGCTCCACGGCCCGCAGCGCGTCAATCGGGGCATACGAAGCGATGCTCCCATAGCGCGAGTAGAATCCCCTATCGCGGTCGGTAATCCACAGCAGCCGCCGGTCCGTCAACGCGAGCAAGTCGCCGGCCACGCGTCTCGGGCGTGGCGCCAGCCAGTTTCTCGACGGCAGATCTCCAGGCGGCCGGAAGATCTGCGCCAGAACGGTTTCCGCGAAGTCGAGTTCCCCCGCCAGGGCGTTGCCGAACTTGATGTCGAGGCCGTCTCCGCAGTGGACCCCTGGCGTCCCGCGGAAGTGGGCGCCGGGCAGCAAGGCGCTCCGGAAGCGGCTCATGAAGTGGAAAACCGCGGGGAAGCCGCGGGTATTGTAGCGGACCGTGCAGTCGAATCCCGGCCCCGTGAACCGCAGCCACCCGTTCAGCAGCATATGCCCGGATTCCACCGCGGAGATCCGCTCCAAGGGACACCGGCAAGGCGGCTCTTCCGCGCTTGGGTGGGTGACGACATGGAGCGCATCGCCCCGCAGCAGCAGGATGCGCGGCGGATAGGCCGACCGCCCGAACCAATCGGGATCGTCGCGCGGCAGGAAGAGTCCCGTGTCGAAGCCGGCCAGCGATGCCGGCAATTCGAAATCGCGCGGGCAATCGTCCATCGAGTGCAGCTCGAACGCCAGGATGTAGTGCCGGGAATCAGTTGCCGGACGGGCCATGGAGCAGCACCTGGTTTTGCGGAGCGGCGGCGGCCAGCGCCGCGAGATCGTCGCGCAGAGACGGCTCGTCTTCGAGGCCCGCCCGATTTGCCGCCAGGCGATCCAGATGCGCCCGGTATGCGCCGGCGAAGCTGTCAAACCGCTCCTGTAATTCGGTGAAAGTCTTGCGCACCCAGGATTCCAGCAGGCGCGCATAGATCCCCACGGCGGCGGCCATCTGTTTCCCGGCTTGCGACCGGATGCGCCGCTCCATCCGCGCGGCCGCAAAGCGGCGGCCAAAAATGGAAGCCGCCGCGCCCGCGCCGATCGCCAGTTCGAGACTGCCCAAATCGCAGCGCGGCATATTCCGCAGCACTTCGAGCAACTCGTCGCGCTCCGGCCGGTTCTCGAGTTCGAGCGCCGCGGCGGCTTTCGCCAGCACACTCCCGGCATCGCGGGCGACAGCCTGGATGGCGGACGCGATCTGCGCCGCTCTCTCTGCGACCGCTTCCTCCAACCTGCTTTTGACGGCGCCGCCGGCGATGCTGGCCTCGGCCGCCTGACCAATGCAGCCATCCGTACAGTCGCGCAGCGTGCCGGCCCGGTCCAGGCACTCCTTCCGCGCCTGGGCGATGGCGCCGGCGGCGGTTCTTAGCTCCGTCTCCAAATCCCGCAGCTTACCGGCGTCGATCGCCGCTCCGGAACGCTTCAGACGCGTCTTGAGGGCGGCCTCCACCGCAAACCGCAGCGCGCCAATCTTGCGGGCCACCGATTGCCGCGCCAGTTCCGCGTGACGATCGTAAAGCGGCAGGATGTCGCTCGCGAGCCACTCCTCCAGCAGTTCGCCAAACTCCGCGTGGATGCTGACGGCCGCGACCGGCAGTTCCAAACCCAAATCCGAACGGATGTGGCCGGCCACGTATTCGAGGGCGCGGCGGCGATCCGCCGGCGCCAGCAGATCCACCTTGCTCAATAGCACCGACGCGGGAATGCCGGCATCGCAGAGCGCCTGAATGGTCGCCAGATCGTCCTCGGTCAGGGTCGAGGCGGCGTCGATCAGCACCACGCCCAGATCGCAGCGCGGAAGATAGGCCCTGGTTTGCGCCGCGCCGGAAGTGTCCAGCGACCCCAGCCCCGGCGTGTCCACGTAGACAACGCCTTCGCGAAGCCTCGCCGCCGGCAGTTCCACCACGATTCGCGTCACGTGCCGGAGGTTGCCGGGATTGTGCTGCTCGGTGACGAACTCCGCCAGCCGCTCGACGCCGAATTGCTCCGGCTTGCGGTCGGCAAACCACGCGGTGGCGCGCGGCTCGGGCCCATACGCCAGGCGCGTCGGCACGGCGGTGATGGGGGTTACGCCCACCGGCAGCAGGTCCTGCCCCACGATGTGGTTCAGCAGCGACGACTTTCCCGAACTGACCCTGCCAAAAACGGCGATTTCGAACGTGTCCGTTTCCAACCGGTCGATGACGGCGCCTAACGCCGGCCGGAACTCCACCATGCCGTATTGGTCGATGGTCCGTTCGAGCGCTTGGACCAGCGCGAGGTCGCCGCCGTTCTCCTCCAGGCGCCGCAGCCGCGCCTTCAGGTCGGCCGACGCGCCCTGCGCCAGGTACGAGTCCAACCTGGCAATGAGGCGCTGCATTTCCTCCACCAGCCCGGCGATCTCCGTGGCCGCGCCGTCCGCCAGTTTTCCGTATCCCGCCATGCGCTGCGGACGGCACTCGTCGAACGCGATATCCACAAACCCGAGGGTGACTCGAATGGCGTGGACGGACCCGATATGCGCCGCGGGAATCGCCACGCCCTGGCTGTCGAGGACGCGGATCAACTGGGCGCGCATCCTGGCGATGTAATCCTGGACGACCTTGGCTTGCGGCGGCGAGAGGTCCGGCTGGAACTTGGGGAATGGAGACTTCGACTGCGACGCCACGAGCGTGGCCTCGATCTCGCCAAGCAGCTTGTCGGCGTACTGGCAACTGGACAGCAGGTGCCGCCGTTGCGACTCATTCAGATGAACGGGCGCGCTCACAACCGGGGGTCCTCTCTGTAGGAGTCATCTGCCCCGCGGGGCGATTGAGGCGAACTCCAACGCCTGCATTCATTATGGCCGAAAACCCGAGATAGGGTCAACGCGGCGCGCCTGGGCGGGTGCTTAAACGTCTTCGGGATTTGTGGCGGCGACCGCTCTGACGGTTACCCTGACGGTCGCGGCTCCCAACGCGATTCCGAGCGGCGACCGTAACGCGAGGGCGCGGTCTGGTTGAACTGGCGTGGTGACCGCCGGCCCGGTCCATTTGCTATAGTGAGCGCACTATGGACCGCCGCGATTTTCTGCGTACCGCCTCCGCCGGTGTCCTGTTTACCGGCCCGTTCCAGCATTTGGCTTCGGCCCAGCGAAAGAAAGTCAAAATCACCGACGTCAAAATCATGATCGTGCGGGGCACGTGGGACTGGAATCTCATCAAGGTCGAAACCGATTCCGGACTCTACGGCATCGGCGAAGCCTATTGGGGCTGGGGCGTCAAGGACATGGTCCTTAATAAAATGAAGCCCATCGTGGTGGGCGAGGACCCCCTCAACGTCGACAAGCTGTTCACCAAAATGCTGATGCAAAGCGCCGGCGCGGGCGCCATCGGCGGCGTCACCGTCACCGCCGCCAGCGGCATCGAGATCGCCCTGTGGGATCTCTGCGGGCGCATCCTCGAAACCCCCGTGTGCAACCTCCTGGGCGGCCGTTACCGCGACCGCATCCGCTTCTACCGCACGCTCCAGTCGGTCCGCAACGTCGAGGACCAGGCCCAGTGGAAAGCCCTCGCCGAATCCGCGCGGGCCGAAAAATGGGGCTGGACCGCTTTCAAATTCCAGGGCGACGGCGTCCCCACACGGGCCGACCCGACCTATAAAGAACCCGGCCACGACCCCTACGGCCGCGGCCTCACCATCAAGGACTATCGCCGCATCCTCGCCGGCATGGAAACCGTGCGCACCACCCTGGGGCCGGACACCGATTTCGCCATCGAATGCCACTGGCATTACGACACTCAGGACGTCATCCGCCTGGGGCGCGAGCTCGCGCCGGTCAATCCGATGTGGCTCGAAGACCCCGTGCCTCCCGAAAACATCGAGGCCATGCAGCGCGTCACGCAATCCATCCCCATCCCCGTCTGCACCGGCGAGAACCTCTATCTGCGCCAGGGATTCCGCAAGCTGATCGAGATGCAAGCCACTTCCGGCGTGCACATCGACATACCGAAATCCGGCGGCCTCTCGGAGTCCAAGAAGATCTCCGATCTCGCCGACCTTTATTACATCTGGACCGCCTGCCACAATCCCGCCAGCCCCATCGGCACCGTGGCCTCCTGCCACTCCGCCGCGGCCATGCGCGATTTCCGCATTCACGAGCTGGCCAACTGGGTCGATTGGTGGCCCGACCTGGTGGTCCGCGAAGGCCCGTTCTGGCAGGACGGCTACTTCAGCATCCAGGACAAGCCCGGGCTGGGAATCGAGCTCAATCCCGACGTGGCCCGCGCGCACCTCGCCCCCGGCGAAACGTGGTGGGGCTGACACTGCCCGGCTTCACCGCTTGGGCTTGCGTACGTCCTGCGGCCAATCGATGGTGGGCCGCCGCTTGTGCATGGCGCAGTCCCGCAGATACAGGTTGATGAGGTTCTGATACGGCATCCCCAGGTCGCCTGCCAGCGCCTTGAAATAGTCCACCGCCGAAGTGTCGAGACGAATGGTGACCTGACGCTTGAGTTGTTTGGCGTAGGGGTTCTTTCGGGACTGCGAAAAATCGTATTCACTTCTCATCGGAATCTCCAGTATGCTTCCTCTTCTCGTGCCGTCGCGCGCCGGGCGGAGATCAGCCGGATCACCGAACCGGATTCCCGGCAACAATGACTGACGATCAGGCAACGGGCCTGGGAACTATAGCCCAGGAGGACGAAGCGCGCTTCGTCCTCCGAGCGATCCGGATCGTCGATCAAACGGCCGGCTTCGTCCAGAAAAGCTGTCTGTGCCTCTTCGAAGGTGACGCCGTGCCGAGCCAGGTTGGCTCGGGCCTTGCGGACGTCCCAGGCAAATTCGATATTGCCCATGGCATTACTTTAGCAATACTAAAATGCCGGCGGGGGTGACGAGCCCTCGTGCCGATTCTCCTCCTATACGTATCTTCCTGGTGATAGGATACGTATATGACCACCAAGCTCACGCTCAGCGTGGATCCCGCCGTCGTGTCGCGCGCCAAGCGCTTCGCCAAACGGCAGGGTGTGTCGGTCTCCAGTCTGGTGGAAGCCTACCTGGCCTCCGTCTCGGAAGAGGCTCGGCCCTCTGAGTTGCCGCCGCTAGTCGCTTCCCTGCGTGGCATCCTTGAAAAGGCGGACACCGAGGCCTATCGCAAACATCTGGTCAGGAAGTACCTTTGAAGAAGCGCCTCCTGTTTGATACCAACGTTGTTCTCGACGTGCTCCTTGATCGCCAGCCACACGTCACTGCCAGCGCGGCTATTTGTGCGGCCGTGGAAACCGGCAAGGCCGAAGGTCTCCTCGCCGCCCACGCCGTCACCACGATCCACTATCTTCTCTCCCGCCAGTTGGGCGAAGCCGGCGCCAGGCAATCCCTGCGCGCCCTTCTCAAACTCTTCTCGATCGCGCCCGTGGATGGCAGCGTCCTTCAACAAGCCCTCCAATCCTCCGGGCAGGACTTCGAGGATTCCGTCACCGCCGCCGCCGCCCACGCCTCCGGCTGCCATCTGATTGTGACGCGCGACCCCAAGGGATTTCGCCGCTCCCCCGTCCGCGCGGTCGATCCTCTCCAGGCACTGCCTCTTTTCCGCTGATTTGACAAGCCTTCCTTCCGCTCCGTATCATGAAAGTTCAATCGATTAAACCTTTTGGGCGCCCCCTGAGGCGCCTACATGCGTCCAAAATGACATCTGTCATCTGCTCCGATCCGGGTCACAACATATGATAAAAGTCGAGGGTCTCACCAAGCGATACGCTCGAACTGTCGCTGTCGACAACATCTCCTTCGAGGTCGAAAAAGGACAAATCGTGGGTTTTCTCGGCCCCAACGGCGCCGGCAAAACCACTACGATGCGCGTCCTCACTTGTTTCCTGCCCCCCACCTCGGGTACCGCCAACGTCGCTGGGTACGACGTTCTGGAGAACCCCATGGAGGTCAAGAAACGCATCGGCTACCTGCCGGAAACACCTCCCCTCTACCCCGAAATGGAGGTCGACGAGTACCTCCGCTTCACCGGCCGGCTGAAAGGCATCTCGTCCGGCGATATCTCCAAGAAGGTGGACGAGGTCGTCGGCCGCTGCGCCCTGGGCGACGTCCGCACGAAGCTCATCGCCAAACTTTCCAAAGGCTACCGCCAGCGCGTCGGCTTGGCGCAGGCCATCATCCACAACCCCGATGTGCTGATCCTCGATGAGCCCACTTCGGGCCTCGACCCCAAGCAGATCATCGAAATCCGCGAGCTGCTGAAGCATCTCTCCGGCGACCACACCATCATTCTCAGCACCCACATCCTCAGCGAGGTCGAACAGTCCTGCCAGCGCGTCATCATCATCAGCCAGGGCAAGCTGGTGGCCATCGATTCGGTGGCCAACCTGACCAACCGGCTGCGCGGCTCCGAAGCGGTGGCGCTGGAAGTGGAGTCCGCCAACGGCAGCCCCAACCCCAGCGACGTGCAGGGACGCCTCGAGCAGGTCTCCGGCGTCAGCCGCGTAGTGCTGAAAGATTCCAAGGACGGCAAACTGGCCTTCGAGGTGGAAAGCCTGCAGGGCCGCATCATTCGCGCCGACTTGGCCCGCACCGTGGTCAACTCCGGCTGGAACCTCAGCGAGCTGCGCGCCGTCGGCCTCAGCCTGGAAGATATCTTCCTGGAACTCACCAGCACCGAAAAGAAAAAGGCGGCCCCGGCGGACGCCGCCGCTCCACAAGGAGGCAAGCAATGAAAAACGTGCTCCTGATCTGCTCCAAAGAATTCAAGGGCTATTTCGTTTCGCCCATCGGTTACGCCGTCATGGCGCTGTTCGCGCTGATCTTCGGTTTTGGCTTTTATACCGCCACGCGCGACATGGTGCAACTCGGCTTCCAAGCCCAGATGACGGGCCAGCAGCAGCCCATGAGCGTGAACGACCAGGTGATCCGCCCGCTGCTTGGCTTCGCCGGCACCATCGCGTTGTTCCTGATTCCCATGATCACCATGCGGCTGGTGGCCGAAGAGAAGCGCACCGGCACCATCGAGCTGCTGCTCACTTCCCCCGTCAAGGATATCGAGATCATCCTCGGCAAATGGTGCGGCGCTCTCCTCCTTTATATGTGCGTGCTGGGCATGTCGGTCCTCAACATCGCCATGCTCTTCCTGTGGGGCAAGCCCGACCTCAAGCCGGTGCTGGTGGCCTACCTCGGGTTGCTGCTGCAAGGCGGTTGCCTGCTGGCCATCGGGATCTTCGTCTCCACCATGACCAAGAACCAGATCGTCGCCGGCGGCGTCACCTTCTTCGTCAGCCTGCTGCTTTGGCTGCTGAGCTGGTTCACGGCCTTCGACGCCGGCGGCTTCTCGCAGGTGGTCAACTATCTTTCCATCGTGACCCACATGGAGAATTTCAGTAAAGGCGTGGTCGATTCCAAGGACGTAATCTTCTATCTTTCCATGATCTTCCTGTCTCTCTTTCTGACGGAGCGATCCATGGAATCGCTGCGGTGGAGGGCTTAACATGGCCGCTAAATGGATTAAAACAAGGCAAACCAAGTATTGGTCTTACGCCGTCACTTACACCTTGGTCGTCGTGGCGATTCTCGCCGGGGTCAATTTCCTGGCGAACCGCTACGACAAATCGTGGGATTCCACCGCCAACAAGCAATTCAGCCTCTCGGATCAAACCATCAAGGTGGTCCACAATCTGAAGCACGACGTCCACGCGACTTACTTCGGCACCACCGATAGCTTCGCCGGCGCCCGCGATCTTCTGGACCGCTATTCGGCTCTCTCTCCCGATTTCCACGCCGCCTACGTCGACCCGGATCGCAACCCGGCTAAAGCCAAGGCCGCCGGGTACCGGCCCGACGCCACCATCCTGATCGATAGCGGCACGCGCAAGGAAGCCGCCAAGAGTCTCTCGGAAGAGGAAATCACCGGCGCGCTGATCCGCTCGCTGAAATCCGGCACGCGCACGGTCTGCGTTCTCAACACCGCCGGGGAACACAGCATCGACGACGAGGGCAACAACGGCTACTCCTTCCTGAAGCAGCTAGAGGAGCGCGATAACTATACCGTCAAGACCGTCAACCTCGCGCCCCCGGCGCCCGACACCAGCAAGCCCCTGGCCGTCGGCCAGGCGCCCGCCGCGGCCAACGTCGAGGTTCCCAAGGATTGCACCGTCCTCATCGCAGGCGGCCCGCAGCTCGATTACTCCCCCGCCGTGGTAACCGCCCTCAAGAACTATGAGGAAGGCGGCGGACGCGAGCTCATCATGCTCGATAGCGTCCTCAAAATCGGCAAGGACGAGCCGCCTGCCGAAAATGCCGGTCTCGTGAATCTGCTCTCCGATTGGGGCGTCACCATCAACAAGGACCTGGTGCTCGATCTCAGCGGCGTGGGCGAGCTCCTCCGCCTTCCTCCGGAAGTGCCCATGATCCTGACCTACGAATCGCACCCCATCACTCAGCCGCTTACCCGCGTGCCCACCGCTTTTCCGCTGGCGCGCTCCCTTAGCATCAAGCCCACCGATAAGACTACCGTCTCCAAGCTATTCGGAACCACCGAAGATAGCGTGGCTGTCACCAGCATCGGTCCCGGCGGCGCCATCGATCCCAAGAAAGGCACGAAAGGCCCACTTACCCTGGCCGTCGCGGGCACTTACAACGGCGCCACCCCCGGCCGCTTCGTGGTGGTGGGCACCTCCCTCTGGTCCCAGAACAGCATGCTGGGATCCCGCTCGCTGGGCAACCGCGACCTGCTGGCCAACATGGTCAACTGGCTGTCCTCGGACGAAGACCTGATCTCCATCCGTCCCAAGGCGCCCGAAGACCGCCCCCTGAACATCACCAACGGGCAACTGCGATCGGTATTATGGCTCAGCTTCGTGATCTTCCCGCTGGGTGTGGTGGCCTTCGGCATGGCTACCTGGTGGAAGAGGAGATAAGCTCATGAAGCCGACGGGACTCCTTATCGCCGTCGCCCTCCTGGCTGTGATAGGCGGCGGCATCTGGTGGTCGAACAAGAAACAGGCCGCCACGCCCGCTAAGTCGCCCACGGACGCGTCCAGCAAACTGCTCACTATCCCGGTCGACCAGTTCCAGGAGATCCGCATCAAGAAGCTCATCGGCGAAACGCAGGATTTCAAGCTGGTCGACGGCAAATGGCGTATCGTCGAGCCCAAGCCGCTGGCCGCCGACCAGGACACCGTCACCTCCATGGTCAGCAGCCTCTCCGCCCTGACCGCCGACAAGACCATCGAAGATAACGCCACCGATCTGAAGCAATACGGCCTGGACGACCCTACGCTCGACATCGCCATCACCGAGAAGGACGGCAAGACCGCCGGGGTGCTGGTAGGCGATGCCACCCCCACCAATTCCGGCAACTACGCCAAGCTGCCCGGCAGCTCGCGCGTCTACACCATCGCCAGCTTCGTCAAAACCGGCCTCGACAAGACCGTCAACGACCTGCGCGATAAGCGCCTCCTCACCTTCGACCCCGACAAGATCACGCGTGTCGAACTCGCCGCCAAGGGCGCGCCCATCGAGTTCGGCAAGAACGCCCAGAACGAGTGGGAAATCCTCAAACCGCGCCCGCTGCGCGCCGACGGCACCCAGGTGGATTCGCTCGTCAGTAAGTTGAAGGACACCAAGATGGACGCGCTGATCTCCGACGAGGACGCCAAGAAAGCCGCCGCCGCGTTCGCTTCCGGCGCCAAGGTGGCCGTCGTCGCGGTCAGCGATTCCAGCGGCGACCAGACCCTGGAAGTGCGCAAAGACAAGGACAAGAACTACTACGCCAAGAGTTCCGTGGTGGAAGGCATCTACAAAATCCCCTCCGATACCGGCGACGCGCTCGACAAGGGTCTCGACGATTTCCGCAATAAGAAGCTCTTCGATTTCGGTTTCAGCGACCCCACCAAAATCGAGCTGAAGGGCGCCACTTACAGCAAGAGCGGCGATAAATGGATGTCCGGCGCCAAGACCATGGACAACGCATCCGTGCAGTCGCTGATCGACAAGCTGCGCGACCTGACCGCCGCGAAATTCGCCGATACCGGCGGAGGCGACCCGGTGTTCGAAGCGGCCGTAACCTCCAACGAAGGCAAAAAGGTCGAGAAAGTGACCATCCGCAAGCAGGGGACCGACTATTTCGCGCAACGCGAAGGCGAGCCGAGCATCTATGTATTGGACGCCAAGCCGGTGGAGGACCTGCAAGCCGCCGCGGCGGCGATAAAAGAAGCGGCTCCCGAGCCGGCAAAGAAAAAATAGCTCACCGCCGAGACCCAGAGGCGCAGAGGAAGACAGGCGAAATGGCGTCGCCACGAGCATCATGCAAAATCATGCCGCAATGATCGCGCGACGCCGCAACAGTCTAACCTGTATTTCTCATCGGACCTTGCGTGCTGCTTTGTGGCGCAGGCTCTTCAGTCTGCGGCGTCGGCTCTCAAGCCGACGCATGGACCGGGAGCCGCTACAACAGCATGTCTCGGCAGGAGTGCCGAGACGACAGCCTAAGAGGCTGCGCCACGAACAGCTTGCGCAGTGCCTCCCTCTGCGTCTCCGCGGTGAACAACTACCATGAACGCGCTCCTCACCGACCTCTACGAGCTCACCATGGCCGCCGGCTATTTCGAAGCCGGCAAGACCGCCGAGCGCGCCGTCTTCGAGCTCTCCATCCGCCGCCTGCCTCCGCACCGCAATTTCGTGCTGGCCGCCGGACTCCCGCAAGCGGTCGACTACCTTCTGAACCTGGCCTTCGCCGCCGATGAAATCGCCTACCTCCGCGCGCTCCCGCAATTCCAGCGCGTCTCGCCCGCCTTTTTCGATTACCTGCGCGATTTCCGCTTCACGGGCGACCTTTTCGCTGTCCCCGAAGGCACGCCGCTGTTCGCCGGCGAGCCCATGCTCACCCTGCGCGCCCCCTTCGTCGAAGCCCAGATCCCCGAGACCTACCTGCTCTCGGCCCTCTCGTTCCAGTCCCTGATCGCCACCAAGGCCGCCCGTTGCGCCGAATCCGCCGCGGGCCGCGCGGTGGTGGAGTTCGGCACGCGCCGCGCCCACACGCCCGAGGCCGGCGTCCTGGGAGCGCGCGCCGCCTATATCGGCGGCTGCGCCGGCACCAGCAACACCCTCGCCGGCTTCCGCTACGGCGTCCCGGTAATGGGCACCGCGGGGCACTCGTGGGTCATGTCGTTCTGCGGCGAGGCCGAGGCTTTCCGCCAGCTTCAGCGGCTTCTGGGCGATGGCACGGTGCAGATCGTCGATACCTACGACACGCTTGCGGGCGCCCGCTGCGCCGCGCAAACCGGGGAGCCGTTCTGGGGCGTGCGCCTCGATAGCGGCGATTTCCTGGCGCTCTCCCGCCAGGTGCGCGCCATCCTCGATGAAGCCGGCCATCGCGACGCCAAAATCATGGTCAGCGGCGATCTCGACGAGTACCGCATCCGCGACCTCGTCGCCGCCGGCGCGCCCATCGACACCTTCGGCGTCGGCACGCAGCTCGCCACTTCCGCCGACTCCCCCGTGCTGAGCGCCGTCTACAAGCTGGTCGAACTCGAAATCTGCGGCATCCAGCGGTTCACCGCCAAATTCAGCGACGATAAGCCGTCCTGTCCCGGCGCCAAGCAGGTCTTCCGCGACACCGCCCGCGACGTCATCGCGCGCTCCGGCGAATGCGGCCGCGGCGAAGCGCTCCTCCGCCCGGTCATCCTTGGCGGCCGCCTCGTCGAACCGCTGCCTTCGCTCGACCAAGCCCGCCGGCGCGCGGCCGAATCGCTCGCGAAACTGCCCCCCGCTTTGCGACAAATGGAAGTGACGGAGCCGTGGCCGGTGATTCACAGCCGCGAACTGCGCGAGCTGATCGAACGCACCCGCCGCAACCTTCTGGGATGAGCCTGGGATGAGCTTCCTCTTTATCGACGTCGATACGCAGCTCGATTTCCTCTACCCCGCGGGAGCGCTCTACGTCCCCGGCGCGGAACGTATTGTGCCGGTGCTGGCGCAGCTCACCCGCTACGCCGCGCAGCACGGCATCCCGGTGGTTTCCACCGCCGACGCCCACGCCGAAAACGATCCCGAATTTCAATCCTGGCCCAGCCATTGCGTGGCCGGCACTACCGGCCAACACAAAGCCGAAGCCACGCTGCTCGCGCGCCGCGTCATCGTGCCCAACCGCGAGGGCGATCTCGCCCTGGATGGCGCCCAACAGATCGTCGTCGAGAAGCAGACCGTCGACGCCTTTGAGACCCACACCTTCGCGCGCATCGTCCGGCGCCTCAACCCGGATCGCTTCGTGGTCTATGGCGTGGTGACCGAGATCTGCGTGCTCCACGCCGTCCGCGGCCTGTGGCAATTCGGCAAGCCCCTGACCGTGGTCAGCGACGCCATCCAATCGCTCACCGCCCAGGCGGCCCGCGATGCCCTGGCGGAAATGCGCGCCGCCGGCGCGGTGCTGGTAACCGCAGAGCAAATCGGCTCGCCATAGCCCGCATGAAACGGAAACCGGCTGCTGCGATCCTGCTCTCCTCCGGTATTTTGCCGCATCGCGGCATTGACGCCGGTCTACGCGCTCAAAGAGGACGGGGCGCCACCCTTCCTCATGTCAGCCTTTCGTGGTTTTTCTACGCCTCTCCGCGCTGAATTCCGCTCTTTCAAAGACCATACAGCCATTGCTCCTGCTGGCGCAGCCAGCGCAGCGCCTGTTCGATGGTAACGCGCTCGAAGCTCACCTGATCGCGCGGGCGGAGTTGCCCCAGGCGGCGGAAATCGGCGGAGATTACGTTGGCCGGTTTGGGGTAGCCTCCGGTAGTCTGATGCTCCACGAAGAGAATAATGGGCTGGCCGCCGGGCGGCACTTGCACCGCGCCCAGCGGCACGCCTTCGGTCAGCATGTGGCCGGGCGCGCTGGGGATAGCCGGCCCGCGCAGCCGCAGCCCCATGCGGTTGGACTCCTCGGATACCGTGTAAATGCCGCGGTACAGATCGTCCGCGAAGCTCCCGGCCTGCGGACCATCGGTGACGCGCAGCGCGTCGCCAGCGAGCAGCGGCGGCACGTCTTTGGCCGTGCCGCGCGGCCGCCGCACCGCGTCGTCGCCGATGGGAAGCACGTCGCCCGACCGCAGCGCGCGCCCGCCGACCCCGGTCATTACGTGAGTGGAAGCGCTGCCCATGACCTTGGCGACGCCGATGCCGCCGCGCACGCATAAATAGCAGCGCGCGCCCGATCGCGAGGGGCCGCAGCGCACCGTCTGCCCCGCCTTCACTTCCAACGGGCGCCACAGCGGCAGATCCGCGCCGAAATCCGAACCGGTGAGCGCCACCACCGCTCGGGCCTCGAATTCGAAGGCGCCCCCCATCAGGGTCATTTCCAGCGCCGCGGCATTCTCCTGGTTGCCCACCAGCAGATTGCCGGCGCGCAGCGCGAACGCGTCGGCCGCACCCGACGCCGAGATGCCGAAGTGCGCCCAGCCGAAGCGCCCCAAGTCCTGCACGGTGGTGAGCAGGCCCGGCGAGACCACGCGGATCGCGCTCACCGCTTCGCCTCCGCCACGAAGCGGACCCGGTCGCCCATGCGGACGAGCGGCGGCGGAACGCCTTGCGGGTCGAACAGCCGCAACCGCGTGCGGCCTATGAGCCGCCAGCCTCCGGGCGATGCCAGGGGATACACGCCTGCCTGCTGGCCGCCAATCGCCACGCTGCCCGCGGGCACATGCGTGCGCGGCGCGGAAAGGCGCGGCGTGGCCAACTCCGCCGGGAGTCCGCCCAGGTAGGGAAAACACGTCGCGAAGCCCACGAAGTACACTTCGAAGACCGCCGCGGTAAACTGCTCCACTACCCGCTCGGGAGCCAGGCCGGTGTGCCGCGACACATCTTCCAGATCCGGTCCGCATTGCCCGCCGAATTCCACCGGGATTTCGACCAGGCGCGGCGGCGGCTCCGGCGGATCGGGCTTCTCCAGACACGCGCGCACCAGCGTCTCGATCTGCTCGTGGGTATAGCGGCGCGGGTCGAAATCGATCAGCACCGAGGCATACGCGGGGTGCAGGTTGAGCACCTCGCGGGCGCCCGCGAGCACATGGGTGAGGCGCGCCACCGCGGCATACGATTCCGCGTCGATCCGGTCGCCGAATACCACGAGAAGCGAGCGGTCACTGGCCGGCCGGATGGTCATACCGCGAGTCAGTCCAGTTTGGCCGGCGCCAGTTTGGGTGAGAGCAGGTGGATAATCAGCAACGCCACGATGTACGCCGACCCGGCGTAGAGGAAGCAAGGTAGATAGCTGATCCGCACAATCCGGCCCGTCAGCAATTGCGCGGTGAAGCCGCTGGCGGCGCCGGCCATGGCGCCGATTCCCACCACGCTGCCCACCGCCGCCTTGGGAAACAGGTCGGAGGCCAGGGTAAAGATGTTGGCCGAAAAACCCTGGTGCGCCGCTCCCGCCAGGCCGACCAATGCCACCACTAGCCATAGATGGTGCGTGTATGGTGCGTAGAGCACCGGCATTACCGCCAGGGCGCAGATCAGCATGGCGGTCTTACGCGCGGCGTTGAGGCTCTTGCCGCGCTTGAGCATGGCCCCGGATAGCCAGCCGCCATAGACGCTCCCGATGCAACAGGCCGCATAGACCACCATCACGGGCGCGCTGGATTTCCCCAGCGTGAGGTGGAAGGTCCGCTGGAAGTAGCCGGGCAGCCAGAAAGTCCAAAACCACCAGACCGGGTCGGTGAGCAGCTTGCCGAGGGAGAAAGCCCAGGTTTCTCGCAGCGGCAACAGGCGCAGCCAGGGAACCGATTCGATCGTCTCCGGCGGATCGCTCTGGATCAGCCCCAGTTCCTGCGGCGACACCCACGGGTGCTCTTCCGGTTTGCGGTAAAGCCAGAGCCAGAAGCAAAGCCAGACCAGGCCCAGCGATCCGCCCACCACGAAAGCCCCGCGCCAGGTGAACCAGGCGAGGGCAAACGGCACGATGGCGGGCACCACCATGTTGCCGATATTCGCTCCGGAGTTGAACAATCCCGTAGCCAGCGCGCGTTCGCGCTTGGGGAACCACTCCGCCACGGTCTTGATGCAAGCCGGAAAGTTCGCCGCTTCCCCAAGCCCCAGCATGAACATCGCGATGGTCAGAGTGAGAACCGAACTGGCGGCTCCCGGCCCCATGGCCGCGATGCTCCACAGCACGATGGCGATGGCGAAAGCTTTGCGAATCCCCAGGCGGTCGGTCAGCCGCCCCGCGATCAGGAATCCGGCCGCATACGCCAACTGGAACGCGCCCGTCATCCAACTGTATTCCACGGTTGTGAAACCGATGACTTTTTCGAGGTACGTCTCCAGGAAGCCGATAGTGCCGCGATCCACGTAGGCGATCACGGTGGCGGCGAACAAGAGACCACAAATGACCCAGCGAAAGCGTGAGGTCGCCGGTCGGTCAGCGAGGGCGGTCATGAGAGTCTTGATTATAGCCCCGCGGCGGAGCGGAAACGAGCTACTTTCTCTCGCCCTACTCCACGGGGTTGCGGAGGACGCCGATGGATGCGATCTCGACCTCGACGATGTCGCCGGGCGACATCCCGCGGGTGCTGCCGGGCGTGCCGGTGTAGACGATATCGCCGGGCAGGAGGGTGACCCAGCCGCTGATCCAACTCACGATGCCGGGGCAATCGAAGATGAGATCGGAGGTGAACTGCTTCTGCACCACGTCGCCGTTGAGGCGGGTCTCGAGCAGCAGGTTGCCGTAATCGATGCCGGTGACGATAGCCGGTCCGAGGGGCGCGAAAGTATCGCAGCCTTTGGCGCGCCACCATTGCAGATCTTTGCCGGGACCGTGCTGCCAGTTTCGCTCGCTGACGTCGTTGCCGCAGGTGACGCCGAATATGGCGTCGCGGGCTTCGTCGACGGAGGCGTTCTTCACGGGCTTGCCGATGACCACGACCAGTTCGCCCTCGTAATGCAGGTCGGTGGCGTCGCGCGGGATGACGATGGGGCCGCCGGGATCCTGCAGGGAGGTGACCGCTTTATAGAAGATTTCGGGATGGGCGGGCTGGGGACGGCCGCCGAGGTGGCTCTTGTAGTTGAGCCCGACGGCGAGAATCTTGCCGGGCAGGCATGGCGCGAGCAGCGCGACCTCGGAGAGATTGAACGTGGTGACGGTTTCGGCGTGGCTGCCGAAAAGATCTCCGGCGATCGGGCGGACGGTTTCACCATCCAGTATGGCGTAGCCGGTGGAGGAGCCGGCGCGATAGCGAATATATTTGGTCACGCTCCGCTATTGTAACGCCGGGGCGAGCGGCGCCACGATCATGGGCTGGCTGGTGGGCGCGTCGACGCCGTTGTCGACTTCCATGGTCACCGCAATGGCGGCGGTGCCGGCCATATCGACGGGGCCGTGTTCCATGTGCATCACGGCGCCGTCGCTTTCCGGCTGGAACATGCCGGCGCGAACCGGCCTGGGATTCTTGCCTTTGGGGATCAACCACATCTCGTAGGCTTTGCCGGCGGGCGCCTGCGGCAGGTTGGAAGCGATCAACAACACTCCCATGGAGGGGTTGCAGAAGACTTTGCCCTTCGGCATGGGCCGTTTCTCGCCGAAGGAGGTCACCGTGGTATCGGCGCCATTGAGGAGGGCGAAGGCCTCGTTGAGGTGGGTGAGTTCGATGATCTGGTTGCGCGATTGCTCCTGCAAGCGGAGGACCTCGCGGGAGAAATCCCATTCCCGGCCGCCGAAATAGAACGCCGCGGCCAGGCACATCAAGGTGGAACCGGCCAGCAAGGGCGTCCAGCCGAAACTGCGCTGTTCGACGCCGAGGGATGCCAATATGCGGCGCCGCAACTTGCGGGACGGCGCGGCCGGCGCCGGGGAGCCGCCCAATAACGCCGTCAATTCGCGCGCGCGCTTCATCCCTGCCATACATACCTCGCATGCGCGGTCGAGGTGCGCGCGGATTTCGGCGCGCTCGGGTTCTTCGGCCAGGCCGAGCGCGTACAACTCGTAGTGATCCCGCAATTCGGAGCAGTTCATGCCGGCGCCGCCGTAGCGTCGAGTTCGTCGCGCAGAGTTTTCAAAGCCGCCCGGACCCAGGTCTTGACGGCGCCGGGCGGCTGGCCCATGCGTTGCGCCGTCTCAGTTTGCGAAAGCCCCTCGAAGTAGGCCAGTTCAATCGCCTGGCGCTGGTGAGTGGAGAGCTTTTCGACCGCGGCCTTCACTGCGCGCGCTTTGCCGGAAGCTAAAATGCCGGAATCCATGTCGATGTAAAGCGAAGGATGATCGGTTTCCTCGAATTCCACGGCGTTGCGTTCGCGCCCGCCGGCGGAGCGGAGGTAATCGATGGCGCGGTTGCGGGCGACGGCGAGCAGCCAGGGGCCGACGGCGCCTTTGCGCGCGTCGAAGCCCTGCACGCGGTTCCAGACGCGGAGAAAAGTTTCCTGCACCAGGTCTTCGGCGATGCCGCTGTCGCGCACCACGCGGAGAATGAGGGAGTACGCCATGCGGCCGTAGCGGTCGTAGAGTTCGGCGAGGGCCTGCGGTTCGCGGCGTTGCAGGCGAACGACGAGGCCGGCGTCCGTTTCTGCGGCGTGAATCGCGAGCAAGATGGGTAGCGGAAGCATGCGGAAGTTTTTCGTGGCGGCCGCGCCGCGTCCAGCGGCGAAATTTCGGGCGCGTCTCATTGTATATACGAGCGCGGAGGCGGCGCAAGATTTGCCGCGGCGCGAAATTTTTCGCCGGATGGAACGCGCGGAAGATCGAATCGTGCGGCGAAACGCATTTTTCTCTTGACTTTCTTCGCGAAGAACCTTATATATGAATCACATTGCGATTTTTGAAGTCGCAAAATTTGATGTTAGGGAGAATAAATCGATGAAGAGCGCAACCAAGAAAGCCGCCCCGAAGAAAAAGACTGCTCCGAAGAAAAAGAAGTAGTCAGGGCGCGCCCTGCAGAAGGGCCGTTCCAACAAGTTTCACTCCAAGGCCCCGATTTTCGGGGCCTTTTTCATTGTTTCAGGCTTTTCCCTCCTGTTTTCCTTCCGTCTCCTTGCGCTGCAACAGAACGCGAAACGTCTCCCCCATACCGAAAAGCAGCGTCTTGAGCTGCATGCGGCGGCGCAGATCGTTGCCCGGTCCGAGCGCTGCGGCGAACTGGTCCGGTTCGCCGGCGGCCAACAGGACCTGTGCGAGAGTAGAAAAATTCTCCGGCCTCAGTCCGCGGAGCGCGCCGTGCTCCTGGAGCGCGGTGAAGTTGACATGCGCGGTGATGTCGCGCATGCCGGGCTCCTGCAGAACGTCTTCGAGCGCGGTGTGGCGGCGGTATCCCATCAGGGTGCCGTGGGGAAAACGGACGGCTTCGGATCGTGCATAGCCGTAATCGACCGTGAGGACGTAGCCGGAATGGAGCACGCGGGCGATGCGGTCGATCCAATGAAGGGCCGCGAGGTTGATCTCGTACCAGTTGCCTTCCTGGGGCGCGGGGAAAAAAGCGCGCAGGTAGTCGACGGATTCGGGCGAGAGGCCGCCATCCTCGCGCCAGACGAAGCGTCCTTCGTGAAGCGACACACATTGGCGGCGGAACGCGCCTTGGCGGAAGATGGCGACATCCACGGGGAGGGCGTCGAAGAACTCGTTGGAGAAGACCACGCCTTGGAAGCCTGCGGGGAGTTCGCCGGCGTCGATATCGATGGGGAGGTAGCGCCACTCCGCGAACGCGGCCGCCATTTCACCGCGGCCCGCGCCCAGTTCGACGACGGCGAAATCGGAGGGCTCGCCCATGGCGCGGTAGAGTTGGCGAATGCGGGCGGCCATGAGGATACCGAAGACGGGTTGGATCTGCTCGGCGGTATAGAAATCGCCGGCCTTCCCGAAGGGATCGCGGGGGCGGCGGTAGTAGCCGTGGGTGGGGTGATAGAGCGCTATCTCCATGAAGCGCGGGAACGGCAGCGGACCCGAGCGGCCGATTTCGGCGGCCAGGATTTCGGCGGCCGGAGTCATGGGCGCGCGTCCCGGCTCTGCGGAGTGTGGAGGAACATCTCCACCAGGTAGTCGTGCATGCAGTCGTAGAGGTAGCGCTGAAAAGTCCAGGGGAATTGCGGATGCTCGATGTCGCGGGGGTGAATGGGCGCGTAGTAGGTGTGGAGGCCGAGCGATTGGTTCTTGAGCTGGATGACCAGTTCGATAACGCCGTTGTGTTCGCGCGTGGAGAAATCCAGCAGCGCGTGGTCGTAGCGGCGGATCTCGGCCTGCACTTTTTCGAGAGGCGTCACGGACTTATGCTAGCGTGAAATCAAAGCATGGCGTTACCGCAGACCATCCGGGTGAAACTGAGTTCCGAAGCGGCGGAATCCATCTCGCTGACGCCGGTGGTGGTGCAGGATCTGGCGGTGGCGGAACTGATCGAACACATGCTGGGGATCACGGGCAAAGACGAGGCGCGGATTCGCGAGCTGCTGAAGCGCGGGACGCTGGTGAGCGGGGCGTCGCGCTTTCGATGGACCGGATGGGACGCGGATGCGGAAAGCGTGCGCGAGATGCTCGCGACGTTTCCGGGCGATGACCCATCGCTGAGTTTCGAGGCGTCGCGATGCCTGCGGGCGATTCTACGCGGAGGGCGGCAGGCGCTGGAGATTCCCCGCGACGCCGGCGCGCGCAAGGGGCTGTTTCAGCGGGCCAGCTTCTGGGACCTGCTGATGGAAGTGGCGGGCGCCGCGGGAACGGCGTACGGCGGGTATTCCTATAAGGACCGCGCCGACCGCTACTGGCGCGAGCTGACGGCGGCGGAAGCGCAGCGGATCCGCGCGGCGAGCGGCGCGATTCGGTTCAGCACGCTGCGCGAGCAGGTGCGGCAGGCGGGGTTCACCCAAGTGGAGATGTACGCGGCGCGGCCAAGGACGTGATGGCCGAAGTGCATGGCCTGCGCAGCGCGGCTGAGACGGGCATCGGGCGCTGCGGTACGCGGTTTGGCTGGCGCCCGGCTGCACCGATTGGCAGTCGCTCCGCAGGTTTCCTGCCTGCCCGCAAGAAATGGGCAGCCCTAACCCGGATTTCTCGGTGCGCCTTTCAACCGGCACTGCGCAAGCTGTTCGTGGCGCAGCCTCTTAGGCGGCTGAAGAGCCTGCGCCACTAAGCAACACACAAGGTCCCATGAGAAATGCGCCCGAATTCCCCTGACTGCGCCTTGCCGGACAGTCGGCAGCGGCCGAGTGCTTCACCGTTTTGGGGAATGCCCTCGGCTCGCTTACGCTCGCGGCTCGGTAACCCTTGCGAAATCAGTGCCGCCCTGTCGGAGCCGCGACCATCGGAGAGGTTTCGGTCAGAAATCTCTAAAGCGGTCAAGCACCCCGAGGCAGCGGCCTTGTGAAGCGTAGTGAACGGAACTATACTGCAAGCAACGGGCACTGGTGCCCATTTGGTGATCGCCCCTTGTGGTGGATCGAAAGGCGGCATGACCATGAGGTTTCGAACCTCGGCAGCGTTCTTTTGCGTAGCGCCTCTGCTGCTGGCGCTGGCAGTTCCCTCCGATCAAAAGGACACGGCGCCCGCCGCGGAGCCTAACTACGATACGGCCACGGACATTGACGTGATGGTGGTGGTTGCGGATGTCCGGGACGTCGCGGCCGGTAACCCGTTGGACGGCCTGCACCTCATGGTGCGGCCGGAATCGGCCAAAGCCAACGCTGAAACCACCGACGTGTATCTGGCGCCCGACGATTTTATGAAGGACTTCCCTTGCCACTTCACCAAGGGAGACCGGATCCAGTTGAAAGGCTCGAAGGTCAAGTACAACGGCGGTCCGGCGGTGCTGGCGCGCGAAGTGCGACGGGAGGATACCACCCTCTACCTGCGCGATGAACACGGCGTGCCCTACTGGAAAAAGTCGTAGGTTGGCGGGGCCGGCGCTGCGGGATCGCACGCCATGGGATATTATAGGCGTTAAGGACCGCTTCATCCCATGTGGAATTATAACCGTACTTCGTTGCCGGGCATGAGACTGCCCAAAGCCCTGGGGGTCCGGCGATGACCTTCCTGACACCCATGCGGTGGCCCGATACCTGGAAGGATCCGGCGGCGCTCGACCTGGTAAAAGGCACGGCAATCGACTATCTGCTGATCGCCAAAGGGGCTGATCTCGACGGTGTGCGCGCGCGGGCCCAGCAGCTTGGTATCCGCACCGGCGGCGCGGATAGCCCTCCCACCGGCGTCGCGATTATAAAAGGAGCGTGGCCAGGCGTGCAGATGGGGCGCGCACGCGGCGAAGGCGTGGGCTCCGGCCCCACGGGAGTCCCTTGGGTCGACTCCAACGGTTGGGCGATCCGTCTGAACCGCGCCCTGCACCCGGGCGTGGCGGCGTGGGTGAATGCGCCTCCCGCCGAACGGGCGTTCATCACGGCCGACTCGTACCTGATCGCCATCGCCGATAGCGCGGCTTACGGAGGCCGGTGGATCGTTACGCTGGACGCACCGCTGGCGCAAGGGCTGGCGGCGGGGAAAGCGGCGTCGCTCGCCACGTGGAAAAAACTCACCGCGGCGGCAGGCTTTTTTGCGGCTCATCAGGCTTGGGCGGACTACATTCCCAGGGCGGTGGCCGGAGTGGTTTCCGACTTCACCGGCGACAACGAGGACTTCAGCGGGGAATTGCTCAACCTGATGGGCCGCGCCGGATTGCAGTACCGCGTCCTGCTCAAGGATAAAATCACCCCGGCGTCTTTTGAATCGCTGCGCGCCGTCAGCTACACCGACGAAACTCCGCCCAGCGCCGATCTGCGCCGGCGGATTCTGACCTTTGTGGAGGCGGGCGGGCTGCTAATCGCCTCGCCGAAGTGGGGCGAGGTTGCCGGCACACCGATGCCCGGGGTCGAGCAGGCGGGGTACTCCGTGCACGCCCTGGGAAAGGGCAGAATCGCCCTGGCGGACGCCGACCCGGTGGATCCCTTTTCTTGGGCCGCGGATGCGGTCGTGCTGGTGAGCCACCGTTACGACCTGGTGCGATTCTGGAACGGCGGCGCAGCTTGCTTTTTCTATACCATGGCGCCGGATAAGAAGCAGGCCTTGGTGCACCTGTTGTTTTACGCCGCCCGCGGACCGGACTCCGCTACCGTGCGGGTCGCCGGCCGGTACCGGGCCGCACGGGTGTCCACGGTGGACAACCCGCAGGTTGCTAATGTAGTAATGGAGGCGCAGGGGGATGCCGTGGAAGTACACTTGCCTCCGGTATCGCAATACGTGGCACTGGAACTGGACGTTTAGCAAGGGGGGGATGGAGACATGATCGAGAATCACACGCGCAGAGACTGGATACGGACGGCGGCGGCGGTATCGGGCGCTTACCTGGCCGGTTCGAAATTCGGGCGCGCGGCCGAGGCGCCTGCCGCGCCGGTCGCGCTGGCCCGGTGCAAGACTTACACTTCCGCCGAACTGGTGCCGGCGCTGCAGAAGATGTTCGACCAGCTTGGCGGCATGGAAAAGCTGGTGAAGGGCAAGACGGTGGCCATCAAGATCAACCTCACCGGCGCGCCCACCTACCGGCTGGGATACGCGCCGCTGGAAGACACACACTACACCCATCCGGCGGTGGTTGCCGCCACGGCGCACTTGCTGACCAAAGCCGGCGCGCGGCGCATCCGCGTGCTGGAGAGCCCTTGGGCCACGGCCGAGCCGGTGGAAGAATATCTGCTGCAAGCCAACATCGAGCCGCGCATCATTCTGAGCGCCGCCCCCAATGTGGAGTTCGAAAACACCAATTACCTGGGTTCCGGCAAGAAATACGTGCGCCTCACGGTGCCGTTCGGCGGCTACATGTTCCCGGCGTTCGACCTGAACCACTCCTACCAGGATTGCGACGTCTTCGTGAGCATCGCCAAGATGAAGGAGCACGCCACCGCGGGAGTCACGCTCTCCATGAAGAACTGCTTCGGCATTACTCCCTGCACGATTTATGGCACGGGCGCGGGCGTGGACGAGCCTTCGGAACTTCCCAAGGGAGGCCGCCAGATCATCCACAGCGGAAATCGCGAGCCGTCGAAGAGCGCGCCGCAGGAGAAGGATCCGAAGTCGCCGCGGCAGGACACCTGGCGGGTGCCGCGCACGGTGGTGGACTTAGTGGCCGCGCGGCCGGTGCATTTGGCGATCGTCGACGGCGTCAAAACCATGACCGGCGGCGAGGGCCCGTGGATTCGCCAGGACACCAAAGCCGTGTCTCCGGGCGTCCTGGTGGCTGGTCTCAACCCGGTGAACACCGATGCGGTAGCCATGTCGGTGATGGGATTCGACCCCATGGCCGGTCGCGGCACGCCGCCCTTCGAACGATGCGACAGCATCGTGAAACTGGCTGAAGAGGCCGGGCTGGGGACGCGCGACCTCAGCCGCATCGAAGTGATCGGGCCGAAGATCGCGGAAGTTCGCTTCGACTTCGCCGCGCTTCGCAAAGCGCGCAGCGGCATGCCGCCGCCGCCCATGGGGACGCGCGGATAGACGCGCTCTAAACCATTGGTTCCATCAGCGGAGTTCGGCGTATCCCGATGGCCCTGGGTGGGCTTGGACCGGCCCTGCCGCTTTCCGGGCTACTGTCTGCGAGCCATCCTCGTCGTTCTGCTGCTTGCCCCATGGGCATTCGGGCAGGCGCAGGAACTCTACCGGCTGGAGAAAAGCGCCGACGCCATGGGCGCGACGTTCACCGTTGCCCTCTACGGCACCGGCCGCGTCCCCATGGAAGCCGCCGTGGATGCCGCCCTGGCGGAATCGCAGCGGCTCGACGCGCTGCTCTCCAACTACCGGCCGGAGAGCGAATGGAGCGTGGTCAACCGGACCGCTGCCGTGCGGCCGGTCAAGGTCTCAGCGGAGTTGTTTCATTTGCTCGCCGCCTGCCAGGATTACAGCCGTGAGAGCGAGGGCGCTTTCGATATCACGGTCGGGCCGCTGATGAAGACCTGGGGCTTCTATAAAGATTCCGGACATTTGGCGCCCCAGGCGAAAGTGGCGGCGGCTCTCCATAAGGTAGGATACCGGCACGTCCACCTGGACGCCGCGGCGCAGACGGTGTGGTTCGACACGCGCGGAGTGGAGATCGACCCCGGCGGGATCGGCAAAGGCTACGCCGTCGACCGCATGGTGGAGATCCTCAAGCAGCGGGGCTTCGATCGTGCGCTGGTGGCGGGGTCGGACAGCAGCATCTATGGGCTGGGTGCGCCGCCGGACGAACCCCGCGGTTGGGAGGTGAGCATTCGCGATCCCAAAAACTCCCGCCGCGCCGTGGCTCAGGTGTATTTGAAAGATATGTCGCTGTCGACCTCGGGCAGCTATGAGAAGTTCTTTCAGGCCGACGGGCGGACGTACTCGCACATTATGGATCCGCGGACGGGCTACCCGGCGCAGGGGACGGTGTCGGTTTCGGTGGTTGCGCCGCGCACCATCGACAGCGAAGCCTGGGCAAAGCCGTATTTCGTCAACGGCCGCCAGTGGACTGCGGCGCACCGGCACGCGGATTTCAGGGTTTTCCTGTGCGAGGATGCGAAGAACACTCCGTGCGCGTGGGTGGAGTGAAGCGACCTACTGCGCGGGCGGAATGTTGAGGCGCTTTTCGACTTCAATGAGCCGGTTTTCGATCGTCGATACGCGGCTCATCAGAAGCGCGGTAGTGGCGTCGTACTGTGCCATGCGCTTGTGGTTGGTTTCCGCGAATCCGTAGAACGCTTGCAGCAGCCTGGTTTCGCTGTCGCGGATGGCTTCTTTGAGGTCGTCGTATTGATGACTCGCCTCCGAACGTATCTGGGCGACGGCGTCTTCTAAATCGCCTTTCGTCTGCGACCGCACCTGGGCGACGGCGTCTTCTAAATCGCCTTTCGTCTGCGACCGCACCTGGGCGACAGCGTCTTCCAGTTGATGACTCGTCGCCGAACGTATCTGGGCGACGGCGTCTTCCAAATCGCCTTTCGTCGCCGGGATGCCGCGGTCGTCCGCCATGGTCTTCTCCAATCATACATCGATCCGGCAAGAATCGCCGTTCCCTTCACGTAACGGAAGGCGCCCTATTTCGCGCCGCGGGCCGTGGCGAGCACCGCAAAGAACGCCGGCTTGGGCTTTCCCTCGCGATCGAAGAGCAAGGGATAGTTGGTGCGCCCGCGGACGGGAAAATTGTTCAGCCAGGAACCGCCGTCGGTGACGCCCCAGAGGGTGACGCGCGAGATGGAGGCGCGATACTTCACGAAGATCCCGAACAGCTCGGCGTAGCGGCGCGCCAAAGCTTGTTGCATATCGTCAGGCAGGCCCGCGGTGTAAGGATTGGCCCCGCCGCCTGTGGCAGTGGCGGAGACGTCGGCGGAATTTCCAGCGGCGTTGCGCGGCAGCACGTCTACATCGAATTCGCTGATGTTGACCTTGATGCCCAGGGCGGCGAACGCTTCGATGGTGTCGGCTTGCTGTTTGGCGGTGGGCCAGTCGAGCTTATCGTGGCCTTGCAGGCCGACGGCCGCGATGGGAATGGACTGGGCTTGGAGCTTCTTGATGAGCGCCACCGCGCCGTTGCGCTTGGCCTCGTTTTCGAGGGAGTAGTCGTTGTAATAGAGTTCGGCGGCGGGGTCGGCTTCGTGAGCGAACTGAAAAGCTTTGGCGATATAGTCGTCGCCGATGATGTTGAGCCACTGGGATTTCCGCAAGGCGCCGTCTTCGTTGAGCGCCTCGTTGACCACGTCCCAACCCCCGATACGGCCTTTGTACCGTCCCACCACCGTGCGGATGTGATCGTGCATGCGATCGAGCAGGGC
>Ga0182030_10002377_pt1 | contig 39857 bp, 31 predicted proteins | sample 812S3MmetaG_FD_121299 | JGI IMG/M metagenome (GOLD analysis project Ga0182030, IMG submission 121299) | Permafrost microbial communities from Stordalen Mire, Sweden - 812S3M metaG (Illumina Assembly) | ecosystem: Environmental > Terrestrial > Soil > Wetlands > Permafrost | place: Sweden...
CCGAAGACAATACCCCCTCCCTCAGCGTAACAGCCGCCGGCTCCCTCACCCCTTCTGGTATCTCCGCAAATCCTTCAAAACTAACACCAAGAAAAGATATCTCGGTCTTCGTGTGCAACAAAACAGATTTTCAGGGGCACTGCCACACCATTTCTGTGGATTTTGATACATGCTATATACGTCGCTCATTCTCTCTATCTGAGCAGATAGTAAAGTAAGCCTTACTAATGAAGCGTAGATAACTTGGATTGGGTTAGAAACCCAAGATATTCAGACGGCAAATCGCATTTGGCTTCTGCTGTACCGGATGCGGGTGCTGATTGTTTTCTTCGGGCGTCTTTACCTTCATGATTTTTATTTATTTCCAAGACTTACATGGTGTGACTACCGAGTCTTAGTCTGGATGCGTAGTTCTGAGGAATTACGAAGGCTAATAGTGCGTGTTGATAGGGATGAAGGCTGCGAGGGGAATGACTTGGTCCCTTTTACTATCCGACTCAGGTGAAAATAATTTGACAAAGGTCGATTGGTATGATAGTGGGGTTTCGCTAGCTTGCTGTAAAGATTGTACGAGCATGTATGGGCAGGAATGATTTGGAATGGGTTTTTTATTCTTGCGTTGATTCTACACGAGCTTCATAGAGGAGTGGACCCGGCCAACATGGACCCCGACGAAAGAAGACTTTCTCGTTCTCAACCGTTCCTTGTATCATTGGTTTGAGATCTTTTTTGACAGAGATTGTGTACAGAAACCTTTTCCCATTCAATCTTCAAAGCCGAGTTTGAGTCAATGGAAACATATCGCTTGGGGCGATGCTGAAAATACTAGGCGAGGATACATGTATCAACATTACCCGCGGATCGCCCATAGCATTCCCTATGAACCTCGATGAGACAGACTACAAGCTACGAATACCTCCATATGAACTAAAATCGAACGAGGTACTGCATACTCTGGTATTAGGACCCAGTGCTAATTTCCAAGACCATTAAGTATTACCTAAGCATGCCCCCATTAGCTAAAAGCACAGGTCTAATTGATCAAAATGGATGTAAACCCACATTTAAGCACAAGGCGCCAATACCAAACTATACGCTAATTCATTCCAAAAGTTATAAAATTACAATGCCATTACCTTATACAATCGACCCCCAAACTGCCCATTCACAGCTCAGCTGCAGCTGTCCCTACGCTCCCTAGTTGTGAAATTTATGAAGTTCCAACTCCTGAACAGTACCTCTCCACCTTCAATAAAGCTTCACTAAATGGCTCTAGTACGGGGGTGGCACACACAAATTTACAGGGACAAGGGGGTGCTGCAAGCCCGCTGGCCGCCATCAACTGTCAGCATATCACTTCCCCACAACAAAACAACCCAGATTTGAGAACAATCTATTCTTTCTGGAATAAGCTTTGCAGATCACCATTAGACATCCAGAAATGGTTTCGTGGCCGGCAATGCTGACATCGTTGCGGCTTTTTGTTGGTGATTTTGTCTCCGCTTGTCGATCTTCTCGTTCCCAATCTATATCCTGGTCAGTAATCTACCGGCATCATGCTCATTTACTGCGGACCTTCTTCATCACATTCACAACCTCGCGGGAGCCTCGCGACGGGTTTCTCTCCGGTCTCAAGGCCTGAACAGGCTGAGATCGACGAGATGCTAAACGAACCTCTCTTGACGAAGTTGATCCTTCCTGTTTCGCAATTTGGAAGGAGCCTTCCAGACATGCAGAGCCGTACGTTCGGATGAACGACTGACATAGCCAGATTTGGTAAACTATTTCCTGTGTGCTTGCCTGGGATCATGCATCATGACCTTGGATTTTTCTAGCTGAGCTTTCTGTGATACCCACCCACGAGGGAGGTGGTTGCTGCGTTATTGTTCACGCGGCAGCTGAAATTTTGGGGAGGCATCTAAGCTTTTAGAAAGGTCTTTCTTCCATTCTCCACTTGGGAAACTCTTCTCTAGTCGTTCCTTACTTTTGAATTTTATACTGTTCCTTTCTTTCATGATGCGTCTAATACATACCGCGAGCTTAGTCTCCGTTTTAATCAATGCTGCATTTGCTGTGTATGTCTACAAAATTTTACATATCTTGGAAAGATATATTTTCTAATTGTGCCCAGTGCCTTGCCTAATCCATCTTCGAGCGATCATGCCAGACGTTCTACAGCAAATGAGTCGACGACATGGTTACCAACGTACGATTATGTGGTAGTTGGTTCTGGGCCTGGAGGTGGTCCTGTCGCTGCCCGCCTGGCTATTGCAGGATACAAAGTCCTCTTAATTGATGCTGGCGACGACCAAGGCTCCTCTTACCAAGAGCAAGTTCCTGCTTTGCAATTGCAATCGACAGAGTACGGCCCTATGAAATGGGACTACTTCGTGAATCATTACACCGACGAGGCACGACAGGAAAAGGACTCGAAAATGACATGGCAGACACCCTCTGGAGATTTACATGTAGGAACTGGGGCTCCAACTGGGTCCAAGCCACTTGGAATTTTATACCCGCGAGCGGGAACCCTTGGTGGTTGTTCAGCCCATAATGCTTTGATCACCATCTATCCTCATGATAGCGATTGGTCATACATCCAAACTCTGACGGGAGATTCGTCTTGGGCCCCAGACAATATGAGAAAATATTTCGAAAAGCTAGAGCGCAATGGCTACCTACCAAGCAGTATCGTGGGCCATGGCTACTTTGGTTGGTTAGGAACTGCTCTTACAAGTCTTTCACTTGTGATTGAGGACCAGAAACTTCTATCTCTCATTATTTCTGCCGGTACTGCAATGGGCAAGAGTCTGCTTGGACTTCTGGTCAATACCGTCGTAGGACTGGGTGAAGTTTTGCTACGAGACATGAACGCTCCCGGCCAGACATCCGAGGAGGGATTGTATCAGGTTCCGCTTGCGATGACGGATTCTACAAGGAATGGCCCACGAAACTTTGTCTTGGATACTGCCAATGCAGTAAATTCAGATGGATCCAAGAAGTATCACTTAGATATCCTCTTGAACACTTTGGTTACTAAAGTACGATTCGTTCAAAACGGAACCACGCCGAGAGCCGTTGGGGTGGATTTTCTGGACGGGGAGAGCCTCTATCGCGCAGACCTTCGATCAGGGTCAGCATCTCCTACAGGAACTGGCAGCGTGAATGCAACCCGTGAGGTCATTCTCTCCGCCGGAACCTTTAACACGCCCCAATTGCTGAAGCTGAGCGGTATTGGACCCAAAGCGGAACTTGATAGCTTCAATATACCCGTGCTCGTCGACCTTCCAGGTGTAGGGACCAACCTCCAAGATCGATACGAGAACACCATCGTCGGCAAGACAGCCACAGATTTCTTTATCACTTCTAAATGCACTTTCATGAGAACGATGCCTGATCCTTGCCTTACACAATGGATCGATGGCATTGATCCAATCACAAAGGGTACATACGCCACAAATGGCATCGCCATAGCTGTGATTAAGAAGTCCTCAGTCAGTTCTGGTGAACCAGACCTTCTCATTTCAGGAGCGCCAGCATACTTCACAGGGTACTATCCAGGTTATTCCGACTTCGCTCTCTCGGATGCCCGTCACTGGGCTTGGATCGTCCTCAAAGCCCACGCCAGGAACAATGCTGGAACCGTACAACTTCGCTCTACCGACCCTCGCGATATGCCCGTCATAAATTTCAACTACTTCGACGAAGGAGTCACCGCTGGATCTGCGGATGAATTGGACTTGCAGGCTCAATATGAAGGGATGCAATACTCGCGCCAAGCGTTCCAAGACCTCATTCCCCTCGATGGCTCGTTCACCGAAGTATGGCCTGGTCCAAACGTGACGACCGAGGCGGAGATGAAGGATTTCATTAAGCAAGAAGCTTGGGGTCATCACGCTTCTTGTACGTGCCCTATTGGAGCTGATGGTGATCCTATGGCGGTACTAGATTCGAACTTTAGGGTTAGAGGGACTCAGGGTCTGCGGGTCGTGGATGCGAGTGTGTTCCCTAAGATTCCGGGGTTTTATATCGCGTTACCTATTTATATGGTTAGTGAAAAGGCTGCGGATGTTATTATCCAGGATGCGAGTTGAATGTAGATGTGTAGGGTATGATATGGTGCTTTGCTTCTTGTAATGTTTTTGTATATATAAAATAGAAATAACTTTGATGTGTGTCTAGAGATGAAAAATTAGTGGATAGAGTCTGGAAGGTGCGCACTAAACTCACTAATAGAACCCTATAACAGAGCGAGGTTTAGCGGTCGCAGCGCTGTAGAAATCATTGACCCCGAACGCCACCACAACCCCGCAATTTCGGCCCCCAACCATTCCATCATTAGCTGGGTACGTTTCCCAACCCCCCTTTCCCCAGCAAACGATTAATCCTGCCCCTCCATCTCCTCCTCGCCACCTCATACTCCCTCTGAACGGTCTCAATCGGCGCAACATCATTCCCTTCATAGAAACCCTCCTCCCTCAAATTCGTCCCAGACGAGCCCCCTACCTGAGAACCAACACCCACACCTACACCCAAAGCATCCTCATCCTTGAACCTCCTCCACCTTAGCCTCTGCCACACAATCCAAACTACGAACACAAGTAACGTCAGAGGTATGGTTGCGGCAAGGAAATACCACCATCGATCTGAGACTTGGAATTCTTGGTTTCCAGTGGAGTCTTGTTGGAAGTTGAAGAAGGTCATGCTGAAAATTGCCTGTGGGGCATGATGAGTACGGAATGTGAATGGGGGTTTTAGGAGGCCAGGGATTGGACTAACTGAGATAAATGTTCCGGGTAGGAAGAACATAGTTACAGCTGCGATGGTGATCATTGAGGAACTGTCGCGGTGAGATTCTTTGGCGAGAGCGGTGGTTGCTTTGGAGATTTGAAGGTTGATGTCGTTGTCGAGTTGGGTTGAGAGGTGAAATGCCTGCTGGTTGTTAACTGCTTTTTACATGATTGCTTGTATCCGCTTGAAAGGGATTGCGACGATTAAGAGACAGAGGCTGAGAACTGACAAGATTGATTCGAATGTTGGTTCTATCGTTATAGTTCGAGATCCACCGTCTTGAGTTGCGGCATCCGGAGAGCAGATAGGAGATCTTGTTAGCTCGATTCGTTAAGGAAGCTTGGGACTTTGTGGTGGAAGCGATTGTTCTATGAAGCTCCTGTAGAAACAACAATGTAGCTTCTAGATCATTAAGATCTTCGAGGAGGATATGAAAATCCTTCGAAAGTCTATGAAGAGTTTGCGTATTGGACTTCGGGTCAACCGACATTTCTCTGCCCTCCTTGGACATCCATTCCTAATACAATCAGATACAGCTGCACCCTGTCCAATGAGTACCTTACATCTCGTTGCAGAATTGATCTTAATACACCTCCTTCATAATTCCATGCATCCAGAGTATGGGATGCTAGAAGTACATGAAGGGCTAGTGGATCGTCAGAAGCGGATTTCATAAGTTTCTCCACTAATGGCTTCGTCTTAGGATTGAAATTAACGAATATATTGGTTGTCAATCTAGATACGAAATTATATGTCGTGAATATATACGATCTTCCGGTTGACCATCCATGGGAATAGCGGTAGAAAATTTCTATGATACCTTAGTCTTAGTATTGGAATCCAGATTGAAGTTTGAAAGTATACCTAATTTTTGAGATTTTCCATTCTCATCCTGGGCTAGAAACATGCCGTTGCCGGGTTTAATCCAAAATTGACTTTCAAGAAGGTTCTCAACAAAGAGCACTGGAACCCCGAAGCAGGTGCAGCATTTGAGAAATGCGCTGGGAGTGATTGCAAGGACTTCGGGGCGCCTTTTGTTGACGTCTTTAGTATAAGGGACCTCAAATGGGATGAGACTAGAGGGAAGAGGTCAGTCAATCAGCATAAGAGCAGGAAATTTGGCTTCAACAAAGTTCGTATTCTGGTGGGAACTGCAGTAGAGCCAGAGTCGATTTCTCGCAACTTCTCAAATAGTTTAACATCATCAAGATCTAGGTCGTTGACTGACATTAAGTTAGTGGTATTAATTGTAACATAGGGAGTTGGTACATACTTATTCGGTCGGCTGTCCCTTCGAGTAAGGCTACTCGAGAAGTTGATGAGAAGCGGCCTGACGCCACACCGCCCTTAATGACCTCTTCAAGTTCACGGTCAATACCCGATCCTGAGTTCGCAGCGTCCATCTCATTACTTTCAATAAGATATCTGGCCAAATTTAATGCTCAGCGCTTCATTATATGGTTTGGGATATGGTGATGGCTAAAGAGAAAATCAGGCAACGAGTGACAAAAGTTTGTTTTATTTTACCTGCAGGTGCGGCTGAGCAACCGAATGGGAAGCCTTCCACAAATCGCAATGATTCATATGCAGAATTTCCGTAAGAATTTCTGTAAGTCATAGGGACTCTATTGTCGAAATATTCGAGCTCAGGGCTAGTCTATGCGAGGTCAGGTAAACTCAAAGCGAGCCTTGCTCTCGTCCATTCACGTGACTTGCAGTCCTGCTTTCTTTACACCCTGCAAAGAATTTCTCCATGCAGAGCCGCAAACCACCCGTCCTCGTTCAGTCCCCATTCTTTCCAAGCAGCAGCCATCCTCTCCAAGTCCTCCTCAGAACAATGACCGCCTTCAATCGCAGAAGTCTTGAAACCACTTCCAATAAGTCTCTCAACCCAAGTACCACTCCAATACTCCCTCTCTTCTTTACTAGAATAACACCAAGTTCCTGCACTTCGCTTGATATTCTCTCGTTCGAATCCAGCCTCGTGAGCCCAAACATGTATCCGAGATCCCGGATGTGGATTTCCCCCCTTCGCCTTCGACACTCGATAATGTAAATCATACCAGTCCTGGAGTCCTGGAAGCTGCGGATACCATCTAAAACTATCAGTCTCTCTGACTGCAATTAACCCACCTTTCTTGGCTACTCTCTTCATCTCCTTCAAACCCTGGACCGGATCTCGAATGTGCTGTAAGACTTGGTGTGCATGCACAATATCAAAAGTCTCATTCTCGAACGGTAGCTTATGGATATCTCCAACCTTGAATTCGACATTGGCGACTTTTTGGCTTGTAGCCAATGCACGACCCGCCTCGAATGGCTCCTCGGTGAAGTCAACGCCGGTGACGTGGCCACGGCGGACACGCTTCGCAAGATCGACGGTGATTGACCCTGGTCCACAGCCGACATCGAGGATTTTCACTCTGTGAGATGATTAGATATTTGCTTGCATCCTGATTGGAAGACGAAAGGGATTGAGAGAGAGGACTTGAAGTGAACGCACGTGGGTGTCAAATGCGGAAGGAGATAAGGTATCGAATTCTGCGCTGTTCGCCATGAGTGGGCGCGGAGAACGGCAGAAGAATGGTCAGTTGCGTAAACGGTTTTTTTGTCAGCCATAGTGCTCAACAAAAGTACAAAATTAACAGTAGATATTGATGATGTTGAAGTCTTGAGATACCTGAGGGATCTGTGCCGCTAAATCACGTGGGCGCTGGAGAAAATGCCCAGTTCACAAATAGCAATATATATTTATTTAAGGAGAAGATGCATACCGAACACAACAGGCAGACTGCTGGTGCTGCGGTTCATGTCAAAGTTGCTGTTTGTGGGTGGATGCTTTTACGCCTGGTGGCGGCGGACTCGACGACACAAGATGTAGCCGAATAGGATTGGGGCCGAAAATTTTGCTATTTTTATCCTTTTATCTTCAGCTGAATACCGCAGTAATGGGGGTTAAGACACGAACATTTCTTTGGGATTTTTGTCTGTTTACTAATTTGAACAAACCCCTTGGTCTTAAGCGAGTCCTCGACTGTACTCCTGAGAGATTTACTCGGTCCTCGGAGAGGATACAATGTTCACTTGATATGGAATATTCTGATGCTTCTTCAGCCTTGCGCTGTGTCCCGGAATCAAGTAGAATGGGATTCAGAAATGTATGTTTTATTACTCCCTAGTTCCAATGTTCTGATTCGCCATGCGTCTTTCTCCCTATGCAATGAGGCGTTTTATTACAGCAAATATCAACAAGTAGCTGGGTGGCAGTTACACAGGCTTACTTGTGGAAGTAAGGGTGAAAGCTAATTCTGCTGTCGAAATGTTTAGCCAAACAACAAAATTACCATTTCCCAGACTTTTGGTCCACCTAAGTATACATTAAATGTCCCAAAATACAGCTTTATTTTGTCCCAGGTTCCTAAATCAGAGGAGATTTGAAACACGCAACAGGTGAGGAAATTTTGCTGTACCGCTGAATCACCTTTTTTTTCTTGGGCACCAGTCGTCCGAAGACATGGATTATTCAAGTCTTCGTTTCCCACCATAATTGCAAAGACTTCCAGACTTACTTTCCGAATCAAAAACTCAGCAGTAGCTAGAATGTATCTAAATTTTTGTTGAGCGAACAAATGATGGGCCAATATCAGTTACCTAATAACAAAACACATATGAAGACATTAATCTGAGAAAAAATGTGAACACTGTCGATTCCCTAAAAAACTAACATTCCACTTATAGACCTGGAGACCCTTTCATGTCCTTGATCCTCGATTTCAACTTGAGAAGATCAACTTCCAAACAACGAGCGGGAGAAAAACTATTACCTGATCAATCCAAGTGAGTCTGAGCCAACTGAATTCCCTCATCAAGCCTCCAGGTCCTTCCCCAACGTCTAGACCTTAATACGAGGAGCCGCGCAGGTGCGAGTGGATGGTCCAGTTGTTGTCGAGGGCAAAGTTGGGCCCGTATAATTCGCTCTAAATTCCTGCCACAATGAATTCATTCTCAAAATCTGACCGGGTGTGAAATTATTCATGCAGCTATCATCCGAATAATCCATATAGTTGTGAATGGGATCAGGGCCTTGATCATCGATACAAGTGTCCCGGCCCTAGTCTGATTAGCAAATCTTCTTGAGCATCGCTAATCTCGTCCAATCGCACCTCTGGGCACCCAAAAGCTGGCGAGGCTTCTGGGGCCGTATCGTTCACGTAATCTCCTGGGGGAGGACAACCGCCCTGGAACGTATGCAGTAGCCCAAACCAGTGCCCCGATTCATGAGTGACGGTCCGCCCCAAGCCAAATTCAGGAGCATATGATCCGCCGGGGACTGTTCGATAATCGGCTACTACGCCATCGATAGCGAAGTCGTTGATTGACGTGACCGTTTCGGGAAAATAACTGGAGACAAGAGCATCTTTTAGGGGGATGTTCAAAACCAGGGGTAGAGAACAAATGAACGCAAGGGAATAACGTACGCATAGCCTAGGAGGCCATTATCAAGTCTCGTCAAATATATATTCAGCGAGTTATAAGAACCCTGTCTCAAGGAACTCTTCATTGCGTAATCCTCAGGGGTAAATTCCGTAATCCCTTGCCAATCCGTGTTATTGACCCAGCTAATTGTTAACAAATCGAACCAGAAGCCGGAGCCTGAATAATCTCTGTTCAGTGTGTCAATCTTTGGTTCGTATTAGCCACAATCACAATCAAAAGTGGGGAGAGCAACCATACCTGATCAAAGACCTGTTGTTGGGGAACATTCCCCTGGTCAATACTATCTCCTGATGTGATGATATGGAGATAGGTATTGATATGTATGAGCGGATCGTCGGCTGTTTTGGAAGGCTTTCTTTTCCTTTGCTTAGATTCAAGTATTGCATATTTTACATGAGCATCCTGCAATTCCAAGGAAGGGGGGCCAGTTCCACATTGACGAGCTATTGCCAGAGTAATATATAATAGAAAGACAGACAAGTCAAATAGAAAATACATTGTTAGTCTTTTGAAGAGTTTGATTATGAGCTCAAATTAAAACGCGGGAGTGAATCTTTGGGAGTCTATACACTCAAACCATCTGCGTATATACTCCATAGCATTATAGAGGAATGATCAAATTCCTTCACAAGACAAACTGCTGTGCGCTAGTGAAGCTTTCTACCCTCACGAACACTGACGAAGGAACTTAGCCTTAGTGCCGTGGTACGACATTACAATTTCGGTCATTTCTGCAATTGTACCGTGCCAGAACGCACAAGCAAAGTAACCATCCGGCCATTGTCTCACCCCAAAGCTTATCTCGGGCTAAACCGAGGGAAAAGTATAGAAGTGCTTCTGCGTTCTGTCAGACTGGTGCCTCCCACGAGACGCATCGGTGAGGCGTTGGCACTTGAGAAGCATCACCAGGGCTCTCATGTGAGAACATAGGCCTGATAAATTGGAACCGTTCCGCTAGCGAGGTCGTAACCTCGAACGGGTTATTGCTTTGTGATGGAAGCGCAAAAGTTCAAGCGGTGATTCCGAATCGAGGGATTGCAGAACGACAACAACAACAGAATAAGGAAAAAATATACTGAAAACAAAAATCATGACTATCCAATATTGACTTATCTGCCACAAAAATATTCTATATGCTTGTTACTGAGCGTCGCGCAGAATAGCAGTTCATTAATACCAGAAATCCAGGTTTATGTAGCTGGCCCATTACTTTCATTGGTTTTAAGCAGAACGCCCTTGAATTGTTCTCAACTGTGCCTCGCTATAGCTTGAGATTGATATATAGGAACTTCCAAACGGTGCCGTACTTTTCAGCACACTCATAATGCGAATTGAGGGCATACTTGTAGCTGCGCTTCGGAAAGGGAAAATATTTTTCTCGAGTCGAAGTATTGACTTTGATCTCTAGCCGCCGGCCCTGTTACGATGTAAGCTTTATCCCTACAGCTTCTGAAATGGCGGGTTTTAATTGGAGTTGTACTTGCATAAAAGGACTTCTCTGATCAATACGTTGATGGTGAGAAAACTTTGACTGCCACGATGGATCTTTCTCGGTATTGTCACGTGATATTATAGAATCGTGCTTTTCAGCTTAAGGTCTAGAATACCTATCGCGACTTCTACAAAGAAACCCTCGACATCCTGGTATATGGCAAATCTTCAACTGTTTCTCTGAGATCCTTTTAAAGTGGGTTTCTTGCTCTACCGCCCACCGATTGTAAGAAGTTTCAGTTCTCTGTTTCCTAAACGACCTGGATTCATAGCAAGCAAGGCCTTGCAGATCAAATCTACTAATGACTATGTGTAAGAATAGCGCTAATGGGACAATATCTCCAAGTTCGAACAGGGCAGCTATATGAAGGGTCCGCGACTTCCCCACATACACTTTCTAGTCTGAGGACCTGGGGCTGCACTATATATCCCGCTTGCGTCATGTATATCATTTGCTTCCCGTAATCCGTAACAACTTCTATTTTTTCTTCGCTTCCTCTTTCAAGCAAATCTTTTCAATCTTCTGATACGCCTATTGAGATTCGGTATAATAAGCGTGTTTCTTCCTCAAGACAAGATGTCACATATGACCCCAAACTCCAGCTCCAAAGCTCCTTCCGAAGGAGGCTTTAATCCTCAGAAATACAACAGCGACAAGAAGCTAGAGCAAGGATATGAAGAGTTGGGCGCGCTTGACGGAGGCCAAAGGGAAGGCGTGAAATATTTAGGTCCTGAGAGCAATGCTGGAGCTGCGGCTTCTAAAGAGCCGGTTCGAACCCTTCCTGAGAGATCAGGTATGAGACATTGCTGACATCAATCTTTACAGGAAACAATTTCTTCCGGAAGCAGTGAGCGGTTGAGTGTTGGAGATAAGATTAAGGGCATGTTTAAAGGGGACGGGAAATAGAAATATATGCCTTCCAGTTCAGTTTTAGAGAGTCTCAACATAAGTGAGTGACTCCGAAATAGACATTGACGCTACGGAACTGGTCCCATGGAAACTTTTGGGAGGGCAACATGTACAAAAGATGATATTATTTCAATGAAACGCTTTGTTCAAGGCCCCAGTTGCACCGGCTTGACAATGTGTCATGATTTATTCTAGGTCAAAGGTTCCTATCCAGTTTTTGACGTCTGTTTTGTTCTTACAACCCTTGAAGAGTCGCGGCCTCAGCTATAACTCGAACCAAGTGGTTTGCTTTCCGCCTGATGATCCGGCCACCTCATCGGATCATACCTCATTGCGCTACTATCATTCCTTTACTTTTGAATTCTAATTCAAGCCATCGACATTTTGAAATTAGTGATCATCCCACACTCCCATTCAATGCCAGAATCATTGTTTCAAAAACTACTGAATGTTGAGTTCCAAAGCTTCAGAAGCAAATGACATTCACAACTTTATATTCCACTAATCATAGACACCTCAAGTTATTAACAACAAATGTTTTATAGAGAGTATAAAGTTCATTTCCACTCACAGTTTCTTTCTTTCTCTCCTCATCAAACAAATCCCTAGTATCCCTAAGCCCATCCCATAAGTCCAATATTATTACGAACCCAAAGTAGACTTACCGAACCAAATGCCATACCAGCCCCGCCAATGCGCCCGCTGTGGATCCCGCTCTTACTACAGCTCGCTCTGCACCCGCTGCTCCGGCCCCATGCGCCTCGACCCCCGCGCCAGCCGCCTCGAAGCAGTCTACAACCAGCAATATGGCTGGCCAGACGGAAGATCTAGGATTGAGGAATGGGCTAATGGAGTTGATCCACAGTTTGGTTTAGGTCCTGAATATGATACTAGGCCTGGGAGAGGGTGTCATTATCCTCACTTTTAGTGGGTAGATAAGTAGTTGAGGAATGTATATCGTTGAGCTACAGAACCACAAGTGTTGGGCGTGCTGTCTGGGTATTTGTTTTATTTGTATCTGTACATTGGCAAGGTGCCGCGCAAATAATAGCTGCATCGTAATCTACATTCTCGCCTGTCTCTTCTCAATGTGTCATTAGTCTCCAATCATTCAACCTCCTCTCCCCTCCTCCCCCTCCAATCCGCAAACTCCCCCTACACAATATCAACCTCGCTTCGGCTTCTTAGCTGGAGGTGCTGGCGTATCAAAATTAGACAGATAGTGCTTTTTAGTGGAAGGCCCCTTCCTTTTTGGACTGCCAGTCGAATCCTGCTCCTTCCTATCCATTCTCTCTTTCCTAGCAGCCGCGGGACTCTCTCCTTCCTCATTACTAGAGTACGGAAAGAATGCCGAATTGGTACTGGAAACGGGAGAGAAAGAGCGAGCCGGAGTAGGTGCTGGTCGTACTGGGATGCGTAGGCTGGTTCGCTCGAAGATAGACGGGTTTCCACGTGTAGCAGGAGCACTACGAATGGCGCACGAGAAGGTGGTGGGGCGGACAGGGGAATTAGGTGAGAATTTCGTAGTTTCGGTGGTTTCTTGAGGCTGGAAACGGCTGGCGGAGGGGCCTGTTTGTTGCTCGAGGGCTTTTTGGAAATTCTGCTCCACATTCTGATCATGCTCAGCCGGATGCTTGATGTTCAACTGCACATTCTGGCCACCGCCATAGGATGCATCTAAAGTTCGTGTCAACTCCTGAAAGCTCATTAAAGACATGCTCTCCTTCAACTCGTGATCGATCTCAAGAAATTCAGGCGGAGGAGGTTTGAATTCGCTCAAATCTTCATCATATCGCCCATCATAGCGTCTGAAATCAACATAATGGCCAAAATGAGAGGTAGCGTGTTCCAAGTCTTCGTTGCGCGGCATAGGAAGGTGAGGTCTAAAATCGAGATCTAGCTCAATATTAGGCAATGTACATCTTAAGAATTGGGTTCCTTACCTATGAAAAGGTCAATGAATTCTCTGGTGGCCAAAGCATCGGCATCAGGGTTTTCATTGCTATAGTCTTGTTTGAAGTTAGAAATTGCAAGAATTGTAAGTGGAGAGAGTATGTACCTGCTGTACGGAACATAACATCTAGTGGAGTAGCCCAAACCTCATCTAATGGAACTCTAATATCTTCAAGATTTTCGGCATCGGATTCACGAGCTGAAGAGGGATCCTGCGGGACGGGAAGATTTTCGTCGTTATTTCTAAAGCGGTGGGCACTGGCTTCTTAGATGTCAGTCAATGTAAGATTAGTAAATTGGAGTTAATACCTGCAAAAGCACGCTCAACATCTGCTTCTCTAGCTCTGATGTCGGCCTCTGTGCAACGAAAGTCATCAGAAGAAACGCTGATATCTGAAAGACCGTCGTCAAATTCATCAACAAGTGTTTGATAATTAGCAAATGCCCCTCCATCGTTATTGTCTCTGTTATGGGAGGGATTCATCTTGGCGAATGAATATGAGCTCTTAGATTGTGTGATCATACACCTTTGTTGTGTTGTGGTTAAGGTTATTGTGGAGTTGGTGGAAGAGATTGAGAAAGATTTGTACTTTTTTTATTCGAGAAACCTGGCGCGAACGAGGAGCGCCTTCTTGAGCTTAATTAGCTCTAACTGACTAAATACACTAGCAAATAACAGCCACTGAGACTCTTCTCAGCTATCAATATTCAAGTATTCAGATTTACAAGGTTTCTTCTTGTTTCCGCTGGATTAGTTTTTCTTGGCCCTGGGCCGATTTATAACTAAGATGCACTATATTTGTTCACAAATGCCCCTTCTACAGTATACTTAGCAGTTAAGTAACCTGATATGGTGTTGTTGAGTGTAAAATAGTCGTATATAGTGGATTGTATGAATTTTACTTCCCCTATTCTCGAAGCGAACACGTGATGAATCAATCCATAATGGGGACTTCCCTGAGCTGACCTGACTTCAAATGACATCCTGAAATGTATTAAAGGGTCAAGAACATTGATATAGCTACTTTATTTTATGTAGGAGCTATGTACGACGAGTTATGATGATCCTCCTCAGACTTCTCCGATTCCGAAGCGACCACGTGACGATGGCCCGTTGTTATGATGCTTTCCCTTGGATTCAGCTGAGTTCAGACTAATTAACCCTATCTTAATATGCTTATTTACATGCTACTAGTTGCTAAATTCATCAGCATACCATCGCTACTTGTTCCAGATCTTGCAGATTGTTGAAGTGACTTTTCAAACTTTCTCGTTCACGAAGTGAGAGTTTCGTAAAGAGATTGAGGGTTCCCTTGAACTAAGCTGAGTTTGAATCTATTAAATGTTTCTAACCAATGATTCTAAGATTGCACAGGGCAAAGAAAACATTGTCGTGCTATTGAAGGGCACGAGATCTATTGGGGATTTCAAGTCATGTTTTTGAACTTCCTCATTCCTTAACCCTGGCTTCCCCCTTCCTAGAATTGAATGACACTGATTTGTGGATTTCCTAGTATAGAAAATTTGGAGATTTTCGACACTGCTTTCTTTCTTTGTGGCCTAGTGGATAAAGATCGGCTGGCTCTGACATGGCGGTATATCGTTCAACGGCATAAGCAGGTTGGAAAGGCAGTACAACAGCACTGGGAGCGACACCATACAGACCAACAGCGTACAGATATCTCCGACCGCATGGCAGGGCAGTGTACAAGAACCAATCTAGAACGAGATATTTGGAAGAAGTGCTGTTGTCAAGAAGAGGGAGACAAAGATCAAGGAACGGCCTGGTGGATAATTTGGAGAGTTAGAGTGATGGCCTCCTTTGTACAGCTAGTGCTTTACCATTTACACGCTTGGGAATTCAGCGATATATACAGCTCATCAATATAGAATGGTTGCGAATGTGAACAGGCTAGTGCGATATGGGATGGTAAGAGAGGTGGGTCTGCAATAGAGATAGTTTTGAAATAGATTACTTATGGATAATGGATGACAGATACTAGCTGGCAAAATGTTAACAGTATTGAGCGTTCTTTTCTCCTTTAACACTCTGTGGGTAAAGGCATCGTTTCCAGGATAGACAGGAACAGTAGTTGAATGGTCAAGACCCATGTCCTACGAAGTGTGAATTTGAAGGGATGTAACATGCTGCTGTCTATCAGGTCAGCTTGTTATCAAAGGAAGCAAAGCAGGTTGCACAATTTGGAGAGCAACGTCCGATTCTCGGGGGAAAATTGGCAAAAGACCGACCATGAGCATACTAATGCTGAAAGTAATGTGCATGATACGGATGAGGGTGGGAGAACCCCAGTGATATCCACTGTAATCTATACAACTTAGTGATACATTTTTATATGGTATAGCCATGTATATATATGTCTACAATTTATGCGGCAGCAGTATATAGCTACGATATATACAAGTCGGTGATATATGTGGAGATATATCCCGTTCAGGAAGTGGCGGATGAAGACAACTAGGTGAGACAGATATACTACATGTGCCGACAGAGTTCGGAAAAGTTCCCACAGAGAGCTGGGATGGCGTAACTTGGACGGCCGCAACTCTGAAGTACCTGCCCGAGCCTACCAAATTCCAAGCGGGGTACTCCTACATCAGTCACAACTCGGAACAATTGCAATTCTTAAGAAAGCCCTTGTTTATCCCACAATGTCTAATAGATGTCTTACTCCTCTATTTTGAAATCCTTTGATAATCATGAGGTTTCCAGGCAGAAGGAAGTACAGTATTGACAGAGGTTTCAAAGAAAAGGGTCGGAAACGTTAAATGAATTATGCTTCTGGCCAGCACCGATGCTTGTCTTCCACAGAAGCTAGCCATTCGCCGTCACGAAGTAGTCGCAAACATATCCTGACATCTTCTAACAATGTTTAATAATGTTACATGAGGTGTAGCAGCAAGCATCTCATCAATCTTCTTCTCTTGTTTCCCAATAACTTGACCCTCCTTTCCTTGCACTTGAGGTCAAAAAGGTATTGCATTATTGACCTGCGCACTCGCATCGACTGGATAACCCAGCATTCTGAGAGACAATCAGTCATATTCGTGCTAATGACCCAGGAACAAACATACTTCTTTCCCGTCTCAGTTGCGCAGCACCCGCAGAACAGGGAAGCTGGCCAACAGATGACCTACATATTATGAGTCATCAATCCTTATATGAAGTTGGGACTTAAAACTTACAGCCAGAACAATGGTTAGACCAAATCCAATGGTAGGACCAACGACTTTGCAGTGACATGGATTCTGGTCTGTTCCGCATTGAAAGCAGACCCAAGGGATAGGCAGTACATCACACATATTAAAAGATTGGGGAGGGAAAGGACAGGTATCGATGAAAACGAGGCTCAAAGAAGATTTGATGCCAAGGTTAAGTTTAGATGGAACTGTAGAAATGATGCTTTCACTAAAGTAGTTCAGATTCAAGTGACGTAAGTGAGATCTTCAAGCACCTTAGCCGCTAGTTGAAAACAATGGAACAAATCTGGCCTTATTGAAGATGAGATAGGATGTAGAGAAAGAAGGTAAAGGGGGAGAGATGATTTGAGCACTTTTGCAAGCAGAATACATGAGTAGAAAATTTTAGATATAGGGGAGGCTCCAAGATGCCCCTTTCGCCGTATGAGAAGGAAGCCTTATGCTTGCCAAATGCCTCACACACATTGGATGACGAAGCGGGAAGCGGGACCGGGAAGCCTACACTATTTTGAGCATTGGGCCACCAGGACCAGCCCATTTGCACTCAGATCTGATGGATGGGATGAGGTTGAAGTGAATTTCATAAAAAGTCCCATAAAGAAGGTTTTAAGAAGCTCTATGCGCAGCAGGAGGTGAACCATATCACAGAGATTCCTGCATATAGTTGGCTCTTCTCTAAAGGCTTCGAAGATAAATAGTGAGTCCAAAAAGTTCAACCACTCCAGATGTTTGATTCTTCTCACGTGATGCTTACCCCGACCGAAAAGTTGCCGCCTCGCGAAGGCTTGTCGCAATTGAAATCCCGATCTTTACGAAAGGCCAACTCCTTGCACTTCCAGCTTCCAAAGGACCTGCCGCCGGTGAAGGAGCTGTCACATCAAGCGACAGCGATGACTTCACCACAGGCCTCCACGACTGAGGTCGTCGACGCGATGGCAACCGCGACCGACAATGACATGCCTAATCACAATCTACAACTCACCGCTATCGACGATACCGAAAGCCCCAAACCACAGACCGACGAAGCACCGCCTGAGGATTTGCCAGCGATGCAGCAGAATAATATAATGGGGGACGTTGGAGGAGAATTAAGGGCAGATCTGGGTCAAAGGGCGGATCTAGATGGTCTCCCAATCCAGATCCAAAACAATCAATTTGGCCCCGCGAACCTTCCAGCAAACATGGCGCAAATAGATCCCTTTAATCCTTTAATACTGCAAGGACAACAAGGCAGTCTCTATGATCAAAACCTGCTAGACCAGATGATACACCAGCTCAACGTTGAGCAGATGGTCAATGAAGGACATTTCCCGCAACAAATCCTGGGGCCATCTCCTATGATTCCTGAAAACCCCGAACCCGAAGAGACGCGAATATCGGCATATGCTAAGCTTGAATTCCCTGATGGCGAATTCTACATGAACACACATGCAATCGTTCTCGGGCGCGACCTCCAAGCCGCGCGAGCAGCGCAGCGGCGAGACACGGCAGATCAAGCTGTTTCGCAGGATCCCAGGACTCCTGTACGGGTGAAGGAAGAGAGTAGATACAGCAAATCGGTTGTCAGTGAGAGTGGAGGTATCCTAAGAGAACAAGATGACTTGGACGAAGATATGCATTTACGGAGACGCAAAAGGGGACCGAAGGCTAGCAAGAAATCCAGATCTACAGGCTCCTCATCACAGCATCAATCACGAAGGAATTCGCTTGCCCAACCCAATGGACTTATCATGTACCAGACGCAAAGTCAGATCAGGCATCCAAAAGATGATGGTCCCGCCCCGGTCGATCCAGCCAAGCTCCGACCTTCTCCCTACGATTGCCCCACTGTCGGTATTCATCCTCCTGCAAGTTCCTCGGCCAGTACTTATAAAGCCATATCTCGTCAGCATGTGAAGATAGCCTTCAGTTCAGACAAGCATTTATTTGAAGCTGAAATCATTGGTCGCAATGGAGCATTCATCGATGATAGGTTCTGCCATAAAGGCGAGATTCAAGAACTTAGGAGTGGTAGTCAATTACAAATAGGCGGCGTTGTTGTGACATTCGTCTTACCTGATGTTGCACTTGGTCAGACTGGTGCAGAACAAATGGATGACGACGAGATGGTAGTCCCCGATCGGTATTCTGAAGGTGGGAAAGAAATGAGCTTTGATTTCGAGGATGCTCCCCGGAATGGTGTGGACTTGAACGATACCAGCGATGAGGTTTCTGAGGAAGGTAGTGCCGATGAAGACCAGGATGAGGAGGAGGGTGAAGACAGCGGAATGGATGAAGAAGATGAAGGAGACATTCGACAAAGCATTGAGCCACTAGATGGTGAAATGGAGGAAGATGAGGAAGAAGAGGTTGAAGAGAAGCAACCGCTGAATAGCCTTCCCGATCCGCCTTTAAAATCAGAGAAAAAACGTGGTCCCGGCCGTCCACCGAAAAATGGGATAATGTCTAAGAGAGAACAGCAATTAGCCAAAAAGGAAGCTTTGGCACAGCAGAAAGCAAAGAAGTCTGTACCAGATTCTGCTCCTGTCCCTGAAAAGAAAGGAGTTGGGCGGCCTCGAAAGCACCCCAAGCCTGATACACCTCCAGTGCAAAAGGAGAAGAGGAAATACACTAAGAGGAAACCTAAGGATCCAAATGCGCCACAAGATGGATCGGGCGCAGAAGCGAAGGTGAAAAAAGAAAAAAAACCTCCGAGAGAAGAGCAATCACCAAGTCCTGATGTTAAAGAATCTGACTTCACTCCGGAGCAGCTCCAGAAGCCAAATGCCAATTATGTCGTACTCATTTATGATGCTCTATCAGAGTCGAAAAGTGGGGAGCTTTCCTTGCCGGAAATTTACAGAGCTATTGCGCGTAAATATCCCTACTTTAAATTTAAAGTCCAGACAACAGGATGGCAAAGTAGTGTTCGCCATAATCTATCCCAGCATGGTGCATTCAAAAAAGGAGAAAAAGATGGGAAAGGCTATAAGTGGGGCTTAGTTCCCGGAATCAACGTTGAGAAAGAAAAGAAGAAAAGGGCAACCCCTCCTCCTCAGATTCGGCAAGGGAATATGCAACCTCAACCGATATACCAAGCTGGCTTTCCTCCGTACATGGGGCCTGGACAATATCCCATGCCACCACCGGGTTACCAATACAATCCTCATATACCACCAAATACTCAACCTGGGCAGCCTGCTTCACAATATATGATGCAGCCTCAGCAGATGAGTTATGCGCCTCCACCTGGTCCCAACTCCCATATCGGTGGAGGGCCACCCCCTGGTTTTGCTCCACCGCTTCCTCCTCAATTAGCCCCTCCAAATGGCGCTACCTATAGCTCTCCATACGCTCCAAAACCTCTAGCTTCGACAACTCCACAACCTAATAACCAACAACCACCGGTATCTCAACCTCCCGCTCCAAACCCGGCTCCCGCGGTGATACCTCAGTTCCATCAATTACCTCAACAGCCCCTAGAAACTCAACAATCTCGACAACCTCAACAGCCTCAGCAACCTCAGCCAAACCCTCCCCCAAAACAGGAACCTCCGAATGAATCGGTAGTCCTTTTTATCGAGAAGTTCAAAGCAACCCTCGTGAGTTCAATGATAAGCAGGAACAAAGATGCAGAATCCATTGTTGTATCAGCAGCCAACCGACTTCTCGGCCTCTCAACCGCAAGCACCGTTCCCGACCACCACAAAGACGAAGAAGACAAAGTGTTTGGCGCAATGAAAGACGCAGTCAGTAAAGTCACCGGATCCAACGTCAACCCCACAAATACCGCCAGTTTTCCCCCTCAACAAACGGATCCGCGACCGCCTCAGCCGCAACCCCTAGCAAATCAGAACGAGACACAACGCAATGCAACCCCACAACCTACCAATAATTCAATTCCTCCCAACAACACAGATAAGCCCGCCTCAATAATGAGACCATCTTTTACCGGTCAAGGAAAAGCTCGTCCAAATGGTCCTGGAATGGCTAGACCACCAATGGGTACCCCTGGCTTGAATAGGACCAGTTCTGCTAGTCCAGCCAACGCGCCGCCAAGACAAAGCGCTCCACCTGCGGCTTCGGCTTCACCCGCTGCTACTCCTATGGCTGCGACTACGACTACCACGAATGGCGCCAGCACACCAACTTCCATATCTAAGACGTTGGCCGTGGGAAGCGATATCGGAAACGGGCAACTTACAGGTCAGAAGAGAGGGCTTGAAGAGGATGGTGACGAGAGAGATTATAAGAGGTTGAATCTTGGGGCTACTCCGCAGAAATTTGAGAACTGAACTCATGAGGCGGGTAAATAGAAGTGGTGTATGGTTGGGTATGACTGCTGTGGATCGTAAGCAGTCATATTAAGTATTGGAAACTGGAATAGACGGCGTATGGGCGTTTTTGGGTGGTGCATTGATTGTTGCATGGCATTGCATTGCATTTAAAGTGGAAGGAGGGATGGGATGGAATGGGACGGGGTTGCATTGGCATTCGTAGCTTGGTTGGTGCATTTGGCCTTGCTAATGGACTGGTACGGCGTTTGGATATCCTCGTGCAATGAACGCGTGGGATATTGGATGCTGGTCTGGTAAATATCAGCGTTTGGAGTTGTGTATTTATTGGTAATTAGAATAGTGCTACATGGTACAGATTCCATCTCCTTAGGGGCGTTGTCGTGTGTGCGGGTGATTGGTATTTCCGATTCCATCAATGTCTCACCTTCCCAGACAGAGCCGCTTTAACGTCATGTCGTCGTTCCACGCTTTGGGCCACGGTCATGAATGAAGCGAGACCAGGTAGCATTCAATGTCGGTTTCTCGTATTCTCAGTATCTGAATCGATTTCCAACACTCGACTTTCTGTCTTGACAGAAATCGAATGTGCAGTGCTGCGGTGTCGATGAAGTTGTGCTAGTGAAGGAATCGCCTTCAGTCTGCGAGATATGACCTGTGAAATTTCCTTTATTGGGAGCTTAGCTGCTATTTATTCTCATCGAAACCTTCATTTTGTGGCATCGACTAGCTTTCAGCATAAGTGTGCTCTTCGGGTGAAGGGGTGTGTGGTAGCGGCGGTTGGCCAGTCGTCAGTTTCCAACCTTCTCGTATCCCTTTTACTTGCTCTCGGTGTGAGTTTTAGGTTATGAGGAATCTGCCATGACCAATGTAGCAAATGGTCATTAAGTCCTTGGTCTTGACCTCTCGTATATAGTGATTCATTAGTTGAGAAAGAGAAAGTTCTCCGCGAAGGTTAAAGCAGAATCCTGAACTTACCACACATCCTTTCAAGTTCTAGTCACCATTTCAAGTCTTTCATCGAAGCTCTTAGTATCAAGAACGAAATCGGGGAGATTCTCAATGCTGACGTTATCCTCGTTGCCTCGCGGCCTTGTCTCTGAGATCCGGATGCTGACCTTCATTTGTCCCCCTATTTCTCAGCAAATACCCCTATAGGGCGTGTAAGCCTCCATATCCACGCCACTACTATGTATCACTCCACCGCATAATCGCGTGACTCAGATGACGAATGTCCCCGAACCTTAGATCAATCGGGTATCGCTTCGGCACAATCAGAACCGTTACATGAGGCTTGGCAGCCCCATTTTCTCCATTCTCTGCAAAAGCTGACACCTATATAGTCTCGGATTCCGAGAAGATTCGCCCAGTTAAATAAATATTTGCGGACTTTGGTGTATATGTGAGGGCTTGGGGGCAGAAAGTTCTCCAGATAAAGCGGCCGATTTGGAACTATTCCATTCGTCTTGCCCATACAAAGACAGAGGCGCGGAGTCTATCCACCGTGTAGCCATTTCAGGGCACGTTAAAAGCAACGGGTGGGGTAGTTTCGGTTTCGAGTCGTAGAAAGCACGAATAGGGGTGAGCTTATCTTGATCAAGAATTTCGCATCGCCCAACCGGGTGTAATCGAATTCTCCTCGGCGTCGCCCTGCTTGAAAAAAAAAAAAAGCATTTCAACCTCTCGCTCGGCAATTCATAGCATGATGGAAAGGTTTTGAGATCGGTACAAGGTATTTGGAGAGCCTTAGCCTTGTCGCGGGATTATTAGCAAAATTCCCTCGCGCGTGTGAAACGAAAATTTTTGTCGTGGCGTTCACCATTCGCGTAAACCCCATCATTTTGGCAGCATCTGACCAACTTCTTAAAGCCTATCTTTCATTCCTTTTCCTAGCATTGCTGCAAATAGTGATCGAACAGACCCTCAGAATCCGGAGACTCGAGATCTGGGCTGATCGGAACCCCAAGACTCCTGTCTACACAAGCGGACTTAGGACTTCGGGGAGTAGGAAGCCGTTTGTAGCGTATGTAATAATGAGAAAGTCTCGGAAACCGAACCAAAAAGCAAGGCCACTGAAAGTGGAGAGGACAAGATTCTCAAGCATCTAGGTAATGGGAGGCCATCTGAGGGTGTAATGGGGACGGAATTTGTGCTGAGCTGAGAACATGCATCGGATCACCTAGGATTTCATCGTCATAGACGGTTGAGCAATGGTTCCTTGTGAATTCAATGTGAAGTGATTGTCGATCGTATCTTCCCTAGGAAGAAGCGAGTCGCCGTCGTAGAGATTTGAAATAAACCAGTTCGAATATCTTGGAAATTTTTGAGGCGCGAAGATGAATGGTCTTAAACTCATTTTGTAAAACGTGAAATGGAGAGCTGGTCCCTGCTGTTGTTCTTGAAGACGAAGGAACGAAGGATCCGTGTTTGTGATCTGCGGGATATCAACTTGATTTTAACTTTCGATCTTCACAAAGGTTTCTATATATGAAGTCTTCATGATCCCTTGAGAAGGCGATTAGGGTCGTCAAATGCGAGGCAAACCAGTTGTAGCAGGGCGACAGGGAGGTTCCGCAATTTAGATTCCGGGAAAATCATGAGAATTGAGGCCAATGGGCCGTGGTTGATATTTGGGACTTCGAAATTCACATTTCCTTGATGAGGGCCTAGGTTGGTCTCCCAACGCAAAGTTGATGACCATGCAGGAGCAATATTGATACTCCCCAACAACTTCTCGACACGACTTCAAGATTATCAGATGTGAAACGTAAACAAGATCACAATATATTATTGGTATGATCAGGACCATTGAAAGCGGTGGAAGAGGTTGAGGCTGGCCAATTGTGTGCTAGCTCGCCAGTTCGCCTCGTCAAGGCTGGGCCAGACCCGTTTGGTAACGTTTCCCATACTTCAGGCGAGAAATTTCATGCAAAAGCAATCATACGTGGACGATCCGAAATGGACTCGAGGCATTCTTATAGCGGCAATTTTCAAAGAACCAGGGTGTTTTGGCCGTCTATTGAGTATGCCCACATACATGATATATATAAATCCAGCATTCCAAAATGATATTAGAATGCTGTCAAGACGCTCACACCCACACACTCTGCATTGTACTTCCTTGTTGATGCTCCTATGTCTTTGCAATAATTTGCAAATCATACGCTGAACGAATGTCGTCCAGGGAGAAGAATCAGTATTGGATACCTAATCTTGACATTAACAAGAAGGTCATCACCCAGGAGATACAGTACTATCTGGGTCCAGAGTCCACAGTTCGACCATACACTCGTGAGGTAGGTGATGGAGACTTGTCATGAACACAAAGCTAATTTGATTGTCAGGGTGAAGACGGCTTCCTTATCACCACTCCTGGAGAGTGCCTGACAGATGTAAGGTTAATCATTGCCAACACATAATAGATATATTAACTTCCTCCAAAGGAGCAGATAGATGACATATGTCGCAAGTCTAAGGAAGTATGGGAGAAGCAAGCCGCAGCTCGGTCCAAGAAGGAATCCGACAAGCAACTCAAAAGACCTCTTCATCAACCGATCATAGTATCTCGAGGCTCAAAGTCGGGCTCGAGACACTATCATCATCATTCGCACTCGGACGATAGGCGACGCTCTGGTGAGAGTCGATATGGAGAAAGCTCAAGAAGGTGAATGACGAATCACGCATTTTGCAATATGCAAAGGAGTTCTGGAGTCTGCGCTTGGACGCTGCATACAATCGCCGAGACAAGGGGCCAAGGCCGAAACAATACATCGGCGGAGCGAGAGCATGAACAAGGGGATGAGCGAGAGGAGTGAGGATTCGGGCAGGATACATATAGCAAGGGGGGGCCACCGACATGTTTGGGCATACTCTTCATTCCATTCGCAGCTGTATAGGGAGTTTCGCTTTAGTCTGTATTCCATGCTCGACCTCTAATTTCAATGGTAATCTCGTAAAAATCATTCAGCTGCAATGGTCATGCATGATGACAGATATTCCATCGTTGCTCTGATATCTCACCACTTGGGGGCGAAATCAAAATCTTCCCAGAAAGGAGCCTTGTGCAAGTCTGACATCGCGAAAAATGGGAGTCGCCAATGGAGGCTGACGCCACTCGGGCAACAGGCCATAGGAAGCTCGTACTCAGGCGGTAAACAAATTTATCCATGTTACTTGAAGACTTTGCTGCAATAGCTCTGGGCGTAGACGCCACAGCCATTTCGGTAATTTCCAATACCATGCACGAAATGAAGCGGTGAGTATGGAGCTAAAAGCGACAAGGCATTGGATTAGAAAGGGTTGGAGATTTTGAATGAGGTCTAGAATAGAGTGATTGATTGGAGGATATGGGAGATGAGTGGCTTTTTCACCCCCAGCCTCCCGGCCTTGGGGAATGCTGTTGGTTAACTTCGAAAGAGTCCCATCTTGAGTTTTTTTTCAGGCACTTGTTCGAGAAATTTAAAGAGTCAAGAATGATAACGACAGGTTTTCCTCAAAGCACAATGAGGTGACTGGTACCACCAAGTACAACAACGATCTATCCTTTATTCTCTAGACTGTTAGCTATTTCAAGGTCACGCAAGACAAGAGAAGCTCATACCGAAAACTGGTTAATTGCAGACAAAGAAACTGATCATGCGCGCGGCTGGTAGTTACGCTTGACCTCGAGCTTTGCCCGCTATGATCTTGCCGCTCAAAACTGGATAGTGCGAGACTTTTCCTCTGTAGTCTGATAGGAGAGCAGGTGGGCCGTAGTACATGGAGGCTCAAAAATGCTTCCCGAGTTTGCCGCACCAGATTTCCAATATTCGAATTTTGGAATGCTCTACTCAGATATTTTCAGGGCCGTTTTCGATTCTGTCTTTGTCTGAATTTTGCAAATCCAAGCTTCTCTCGTATCCATCCAACTTCAACGGCCCCGAGGACCAAATAACAATGGCTTGAACTTGAATGGTACCGACAACTTCTCCAACCTGGGATTTGGTGGCAGCCTTTTTATATCCTATAATGTTGACCCACTCTCCAATTCGAGTTTCGTTGAGCTTCATGGTGTTGAGCAAGAGCTCCACATCAACCTGGGCTCTGATGGTGCTTCCGGGTGGGTGGTTGTGTTCCAGTGTCAGGGAAGCGGATTTCGTGGAATAATTGGTGACACTATGAAAAGATCAGACTTGTAGCTTTAATGGAAGTAAGGAACTGTGTGGAATGATGCGGTGGTAAAGCTGGTCAAAGGCCATTAGTCTGCCAGGAAGGGCTGAGGACCAGGGAGGATAGGCGGCAGGAATCAAGTAACTTTTCTTCAGAGATCACCGAGAAAGTAATTTGAGAGTATGCAGATCACGCGTCTACTCACCATCCTAAGAAACGGACCTTTGCTCCTGGAGAGACCTTATGTAGATCAGAAAGTAATATCAAGCTCGACGGAAGTGGCCCATTTTGTATTCCAGCCATATCCGCCGGTCACTCCACGCATGGCACTTTGGAGGAGAAACTCAGAAGCACAGACATAGATTCTCATCAGAAAAGAAGTTTCGAAGAGGTCGAGCCTTCTCATTTCAGGTTGTGATGAGGCTGATCACATGATGGCGCTAGAGAAGACTAGCGCGCGTCATGGCTCAAAGGCAAAGCACGACCAAGGCTCGCAATCATTTCAAGACAGGCAGCAAACTACAATATCTAGAGTCCGCGTCACGAACCCATTCAAATACTAATTCTCGGATTAAGCCAACATTTAAGATCTTTTCATTACCTGCGATCCTCAACCCTATTCTTTCTGCGAAACAGTCCATCCTCCTGCGATCCCAACGCCCCACTATCTGCCCCTCCTCTAAGTCACGACTAGATCTTCTCACCTGATTTCTTCTTTCACCTCATCGCAGTTCTTGAAATAGCCTGGAGTATATCTCTGGGCTCGGCGATCGGTCTACATCGAATCTTTCGAGCCAATAAATACACAAACAGGATGTCGGGAGTGTGGGGTTGGTTTGGTGGCCAGAGTGCCCAGAAGAGGAAAGACACACCTAAGAATGCTATTCTCGGATTACGGTCGCAGCTAGAGATGTTACAAAAGCGCGAGAGGCATTTACAAAATCAGATGGATGAGCAAGATGCGATTGCTAGGAAGAACGTGAGCACGAATAAGAATGGTAGGTTCATAAGATTTCTCCGGAAAAGAGTTTGGGAAGCAGTATCATGAGTAGCTTCGGATAAAGATTTGCAGCTAATATTTTGATTAATAGCTGCAAGAGCTGCCTTGAAAAGGAAGAAGCAGCACGAGCATACCCTCGAACAAACAACAGCTCAAATATCGACCCTGGAACAGCAAATATACTCGATCGAGGCTGCAAACATCAATAGAGAGACTTTGGCTGCGATGGAGCGTGCGGGTGAAGCGATGCAACAAATACATGGCAAACTCAACATCGACAAAGTTGATGAGACGATGTATGTCCACCCTCCCACGTTAGCATGCAGGAGGAGAATTGCTGACCTCGGAACAGGGAGAAACTTCGGGAACAACATGCACTTGGTGAAGAAATTGCCAGTGCTATTACGAGTGCTCCTATCGGTGAAGCTATTGACGAATCGGAGTTGGATGTCGAGCTTGCGGAACTCGAACAAGAACAACTTGATAATAAGATGCTCAAGACTGGTACTGTTCCTGTTTCGGATGAGATCCATAGACTGCCAGCGGTATCGAATGGGGAAAGTAAGGCTTCAACTCCATTCCACCTTTCGGTATCACAGTTCTGACGTAGATACTAGTCAAAGGCAAGGCGCCCGTGCCTGCTGAGGAAGACGAAGAAGAAGAACTCCGAAAGCTACAAGCTGAGATGGCAATGTAATGGAGCACTAGACGGGTCACCGCTTTCTTTGATCTATTGAGAACCGATCTGCTGTGTAGGCTTGCATGTTACTACGGGGTTCTGGTGCTGGGAATTCGTCTTGCGTTTTTCAGATTCCTGATCCACCTTTGAGCCGGCGTTTTAGGATTTTCTGCTGTACATGTGTCAATCGAATAACGATACCTTTTTACACCGACAGATTCACTAATCCCCTTGTTTTCTCCGTTAAGACATGCATCACGTGTTACTCGGGGCCATCATACCAATTTGAGGCAAGATTCCAGAATGGCCTGAATGATTCAAATGATTCGTAGTTCACTGCACTTGAAACAGTTCACCTGCACTGATAGTGATCAGTCACATTTCAGGCTGATAAGGGAAACCTTTTTCTTGTGCAGCAAAGCTTAAGGTAATAGACAGAAGATGCGAAATCTAAGCTGGAGGTGAGGTACCTTACCTTACCTTACCTTAGGCATCGCCTCCCATCACGAGTTTCGCTAAAACAACCCCTAAACGGCGCCTTAGTAAATTTCACAGCCTGACAACACATCGACGTTGAATTTTACCCAAACACATCGCTCTCACAGCATGTCGCTATGAACGAGCCCCCGCGTGACACAACCCACCGTAGCACATACCTTGGCATTGCGATCCCCTCAATTGCCTTTCCAATTGGCTAATGCAAAGCTCTCCAGGACGAGGCATATAAGGCGAACACGTTGCACTGCTACCTTACCTTATGCACAGCAGCCGGCGGGAGGGAACGGATCGAACTCCCCTCATACATTTCCAGGAACCAGTAGGACGAACTTCCATATTATCCACCCAACGAAGCCTTAGCATGCTGCAAGATGCATACTTTCCATGTTCCTCGAGATTTCATTGTGCTCTCGGCCCGCAAGACTCGATTTTTCATGCATCCTTTTGTCCTCTTGCGTGTTGGCTTGCATCGTTGGGCCGCATTACACCTTGCGATATCGCGGACATCGTCGACTTCAGATCTCTTTGTGTCGACCACTGAATGCGACGTGGCGCCAATCCCATCATATTGATCCAATGAATATCAAGCTTGATATTGATCACTTGCCCATCGAAGGATTTCCAATTGAGGAATGCCCCCGCGGACATAGGGAAATGGTTCTGAGGTTTTCGTATCAATTCTTTTCCGTTTTCACCAATAAGATAATTCTTGGTCTTTAATTCTCTGTTTTAAAATCTCTTATAGGCAGCCCAGCTATCTCTTGTCTTAGTAACATTCATTCCTTCTCAATTGATACTCATTTTAACACGCATAATCCACGTCGGACCACGCCTCGGTGTTGGGTTACAAGAGTTCCTTCCCTCGAAAGATTGGGTACCCGCTTCTGCCCGAACCCGTTGTCATGGGAGAAGAGAATAAGAAGGGTTCCCAATTCATTCCGCTCGCATTTCCTTCGTCTCTATCTCTAGAAGAGATTTCTTTATCAGTATGGAAAGCGTTACATATTGCCCTTATAGGACGCAGGTTAACTGGTCGACTATTCAGACCACTCAGCTTACAGCACCCTTAACCTTTACGGGAACTGTACAAGTTACTCAGCTCACTGCACCGGTGACTTTTACGGGTACCTCACAAGATGTGGAACTTCTCGAAGCTTGTAAAGAAAAACCCGATGGTCCTGGTGCGTGGTTGTGGCCTGATAATTTACGGCAACGCTAATGAGAGTTCATAGTCCCTGCTGGAGAAACCGAGAAGTACCTCGATCCCGACCAATCCGAAGGTGAGGCAGAGGTCGCGGCGGATGGGAGTGGAGAGGGGTCAAGTCCCGTCGTTGATGCGCCGGCCCCAGACAACAGTAATACAGATATTGAGGCTGTAGTGGAAGGGGATGCTAAGGAAGAAGCCAAGGAGGAAGAACCCAGCTCCGAACCTACGCTAGAGCAACCTCCTCCCAACGAGGAAGTAAAGGAGGCGCCAAAAACTGATTCCCCACAACCCGCGGAGAGCAACGAAACCTCTGAAGACGATCCATCATCAAGCAGCTCCGAACCAGAAAAGACAGAATCACGTCCTCGAAGTCGAAGTAGTGTTCACTTCGCTGAAGATACCTTACCAAGTGCCAATGCCTCTCCCCCATCGCTTTCCAAACATAAGGACAGGAAATCCAAGAAAAAGGACGCAAAAAAAGAAAAAGCTAAGGAGAAAGCTGCCAAAGCCGAGAAGGCACCTGAGCCAGTAAAGCCAGCTGAACCGCCCAAACCGGTGGAAGATAAATCATCGAAGGCTAAAAAGGACAAGAAGAATAATAAGGGAAAAGGAAAAGATAAAGGTGGTAAGCAGAAAGTAGTGGCAGGAGCAGCTGTAGCCGCGGCCGCGACGGCTGCAATTGCCACCCCTACTACACCAGTCTCTGAGAGTGGAGAGAAGGACGTACCCCAGCCTACACCCGAAGTTCCGAGCGAACCTACCCCGCCACCTTCACCCACTGAAGAGCCATCACAAGCTAGTGAGTCTTCAACAGAGAGCGTGGAGGCGCCGAACGAGTCCTCAGAAGGCGATGCTCCAACGCAGCAGTCAGATGACACACCCCAAAGTGAGGCACCGGTCCCAGTCACAGAAAGTCCGACTGAGGAGCCTTCGCCAGCTCCAGAGGCAGAAGCAAGTGCCGAGAGTGCTCCTGCCCCAGAAAGCACTCCAGTGGACGAAGAACCAAGTAGTGACCCTGCTGTCGAAGTGCCTCCTGAGCCAACACCTCCTTCAGACCCTGTCGCCGAGGAGACCCCTACAGCTGAGGAGCCTATCGTTGTGGACAACGAAGAACAGGCTCCCGAGCCGCAAGAGACAGTAGAACCGGAGTCTGTCGTTGATGAAGCTCAGCCTAGCGTGGAAGAAGCTAGCGACCCTACCCCTGAGGAATCGACTCCTACTACCAGTGATGAAAGTCCCCCTCCAGAAGAACCGACACCATCAGATTCTCCCGAGCCTAGCATAGAGGAACCTAGTAAGGTCGAGGAGAGCTCATCTCCTGAAGACCCTGTCTCTGCTCCTGATGAAGAGAATCCTGCTCCAGAAGAAACCACTCAGCCTGAGCCAACTGTCGAAGTTCCGGAACCTATCGTTGATATACCTGCTGTCGAGGAGCCTACACCCGCCGAGGAGCCTACATCTGCCAGTGACGAGAGTCCTGTGGTAGACGAGACAAAAGAGCCAGAGCCCGTCGCTGAACCCCAGGAGCCTATTGTAGCAGAGCCAAGTAGCAATGAGGAGGCCAAAGAAGAACCTGCCGATACCACACCCGCAGAAGTTTTTCCAGCAGCAGCGGCCGCTGCCGCAGACCCAAGTGCCAAAGCTCCGGAGCCCGTCATTGAAGAAAGCTCCGATCCTCCACCATTGGACGAGGTCAATGATTCTCCTGAAACTACCAAGGAAGAACCTGAATCATCCCCTATCGAAGAGAAAAGCCAAGACGAACCGCCGGCAGAAACACCCAGTCCGCTAGAGGAGCCTCAAGCGGAAGAGACTCCTTTGGAACCTGCTACGGAAAGTGCGGAGGAAGAAGTCAAGAATGAAGATCCTCCCGCTTCTGAGCCTGTTGAGGTGCCTGAAGTTGTCGAAGAGAAGCAACCCGGGGAAGAAAGTGCTTCGGTCGAGCCACCCCAGGAGGAGCCAGTGGAAGAACCAGAGACCTCTAATGAGGTAGCTGAGGGTGAGCCTACCGCGGAGACTGAACCCGTCGCTGAACCGCAGGAGCCCGTCGTCGAAAGTGGGCCCGTGGCTGAAAGTGAACCTGTGGCTGAAAGCGAACCTGCGGTTGAAAGTGAACCCGTGGCTGAAAGTGAACCTGCGGTTGAAAGTGAACCTGTGGCTGAAAGCGAGCCTGTGGTGGAGACCGAACCCGTGGCTGAAAGTGAACCCGTGGCTGAAAGTGAACCTGCGGTTGAAAGTGAACCTGTGGCTGAAAGCGAGCCTGCAGTTGAAAGTGAGCCCGTGGTGGAGACCGAACCCGTGGTTGAAAGTGAAGCGGCAGTGGACACTGAGCCTGTTATTGAATCCAGTCCCGAATCGGCAGAGCCAGACACCCCATCAATTGCCGAAGAAGATCCTAAACCAGATGAAAGTCCCAGTACCGAGGAAACTCCGGCTATTGAAGACCCTCCAGCACCTGAAAACGACAGTAGCAAAGACGCCGAGGAGGCGAAGCCAGATGAACCATCCAGCGAATCAGTTGCTGAAGCGGCGGAAGCTAATTCCGAGCCCGCAGTCGTTGAGGAGCCTGTCAATGAAGAGCCTACACCACAAGAGGAGCCAGCCGAAGAAAATGCCGAGCAAACAAAAGAACCAGCTGCCACAAGTGAGGCTGTTGAGATTTCTGAAGAAAGTAAGCCAGAGGAGCCGGCTCCAAGCATTGAGGCCCCATTGCCTGTGGAAGAAGTCGAGAAAGAAGAGGTCACACCCAATGAACCAGCCGCTGAGCCAACAGAACCTAATGTAGAGAGCCCAGTTGAGGAAAGCCCTCCAGCAGTCGACGAAGTCAAGCCTGAGGAAGAGACTGCTCCGGAAGAGAAGGAAGAAGAGAAACTTCAAGTAGAAGAACCAGTCGTCGAGGAAGCAAAAGAAACAGAGCCTGCCCCAGAACAGCCTGCAGCTTCGGATGAAAGTTCAGGTCCAGAGCCCGATCCGGCTCCCAGTGACGAAACCCCTGTCTCTGAACCTGAACCAGATGTCAAGGCTGAGGAAGGTGAGGCGAAAGATATCGAACCAACTCCAGAAGATCCAACACCCAGCGAAAGCGTCCCAGAGGTCAAAGATGAGCCTATTATAGAGGAGCCATCGAATATCGTCGAAGATGAGGCCAAAGAGCCTGAGCCGGTTGTGGTTGCTCCCGAGCCACCTAACTCTGAAGATGTCGCGAAAAGCGAGGAACCAGCCGAGACAACACCTCCTGAAACAGAAGAGGTGAACGAAGAACCTGTCCCAGATAGCTCAGAGACGCCTGCTGTTCCTGCCGACTCAGACGCACCGAGTGATACCCCAGCAGGCGATAAAGAACCAGAAGTTAGCGTGGAGAGCGTTCCAGTACCGCCTGAGCAACAGGAAGAGATCAAAGACCCTGAGCCTGTGCAGGATGCCCCTGAGCCTCCCGAAAATGAAGAGCCAGTAGACCCTGCGCCGGCTATGGACAATCCCGAGCCTCCAGCTTCTGACGAAACTCCAAAGGACGACCCACTAGCTGAGCCATCTCCACCAGCTGAAAGCGACCTAGCCCCAATCGCCGAAATCGCCCTCGCAGCCGCAGCCACAGGTGCAATCATCGCAGCAGCAACAACCGAAAACGTAACCGAAAATCCCCTCGTCTCCGAACCCGAACCCCTTGCGGAAGAGCCCACCACCAAACCCTCATCCACCAAATCCACCTCCCCAAAACCCGACAAACGCCACAGCAAACACCGTTCCTCCCGACACTCAACCCGTTCCTCGCACCACAGTTCTTCAAGAGAAAAAGAAAAGGATATTCCAGTGGAAGAAAAAGAACCCACCTCTCATCGACCACGTTCCCACCGCAAACACCGAGAATCAGAATCCTCACTCAAAGACATAAAGTCTTACTTCGCACCCCCAAGTCCCAAAAAGCCCTCACGACATGATAGTGGTGTTTCGGCAGGAAGCACTAGCTCCCATTCCCGCAAACAGCGAACACCGGAAGAGCAGGCCGCGCATGAGAAACGGAAGGAGGAGCGACGGATCGCGAAAGCTCAAGAAGCTGAAAGCACTGTGGTTGAGGTGCCGAAACGGGCGAGTTCCAGGAGATATAGTAGTTCGAAATCTTATGGTAGTGGTAGTAAAGATGAGAGACCAAAGTTGCTGGATATCAAGAAAGGCGAAAGTGTAGTCAAGACACCGTTTATTGTGGGTGATGAACCGCATGTTAAAGAAGTTGTTAAGAAAGAGAAGGACAGGGAAAGTAAGGCCCCGATTATCGATAGGCCTAGGTTTTCAGTGGATGGCGAGAGGCCGAAATTGGCGGATCCTGATAGGAGGAAGAGTAGGCATGGACATGAGAGTGGGAGTGGGAGGGAAAGGGATGATAGAGAGAGACATAGAGTGATTGAAGAGAAGGAGGCCAGGAAAGCGAGGAAGGAGCGCGAGAAGCAGATGGAGATTGCGAGGGTGGAGGTTGCGGAGGAATCTAGACGACAACGAGAAAGAGACGATGAAGAGCGACGTGTGAGACGAGAAGAAAGACGGAAAAGAAGGGAGGCTGAGGACGCGGCTAGAGATTTGGAGATGGAGAAAGGGGGGTCTGAGAAGGGGAAAGGGAAGGAGTCAGAGAAACCGAGAACACATAGACGATCTACGAAAGATAAGGAGAAGGAGAAGGGACCGCTCAAGAGTTTATGGTCGTTTGTGAAGAAGGAGTTTGCGTGATAATATATGTTGAAGCTTTGATTCATGATGATAAGATGGCGTTCGGTTTTTTGGAGGCCGGTTACTGGTTGCTGTTTCTTGACTATCTGATGGCTATGATTCATGTATTTTATATGTACTTATGGTATATTTACTGTATATATATGGTGGATATGATGGCGTACTTGTAATCAATTAGCTGTTTTGAGGTAGTTTTTGAGATAATTTTATAGAGGACTTTTGTGGTTCGATCCAACTTCCCTCTATCGGTCTAGCAATTTACTGGGATTCAGATCTTCCACCCCACCCTTTCACTCATCTTCCCTTCATTGTCTTTACGACCAAAGCTCTCGATCACCGTCAGAGCATCTGCACGTGGTGAGATACAGCTGGAAAGGAGAAGGACTCGGAGGCGGGCGATGAAGTTCTGCACGTGCGGAAAAGGCTACCTAAGAGCTAGATTATCTAATATAACCCTTTCGCATCTCTCTATATTTTGAACCTTCAACACAACAAGCAACTTATCAGCATCACAATACCACCCTTTGTATCTTCAACATCAACATCAAATCGAATACCAGGCATACTTAATGAACTTCGCCACAAATACCCTCCTTAGCAGATAATGTGCCAAATCCGAAGGATCTTCGAGAGGATGTGGATACACTTGGAATATAGCAGCAACAGCTAAGCTCTGTACTATAGCTTATATTGATTAGGGTGGTGGCAGCGGCAAGAATCAGCCCATGGAAGTGTTTCAGTCTTCCAGGAAGACACCAGGGCTCCATATCTGCCCCGAGTTGCCTTACATGGCCTTACCTCCTTATCTCTGTAACTGAAACATCCATCCGTTGGAAGAGGCAGGGTGGAAATTCTGAGATTGCGGAAATAGAAATGCGATACCTGGGATATTATAACGGGCTGGGCACGAGATTATTCGCGGGAGATTAATTATTTCGCGTTTCCCTGATTTTACACATGTAGACTTTAACAAATTTTGGGGGATAAGCAGAAATATCACAAAATCCTTCCCTCAATGTGTTGCTTGCTTCTCGTACCTGCGCTGTTGATTTGTCTAACGAAGGTGAATACTTGAGTACTCTACCAACAACACTACATTAATTTATAAATCCAAATTAGAAGTCAGAACAGACAAAGGGTAGAAATATCCACTAATCAATATATCAATCAGTGAAGACCGCGAACCCACGCGCCAGCCCAACTCGGCTGGTAGTGTCATATATCAAAATAAGCAAAATTCGTGTAACACGCAAAGAAGTACGTTCCCTAGCCTATTTGGCGAGCATTCTCTTACTTCTATCTCTCTCACTGCAATTAATTTGCTAACGCTTGTGAAACACAGCCTTAGAAGCTCACTAAGCGCGGAAAAGCAACACTGGGATGAAAGTGACCTATGACTGCTAAGTACCACCATTTGGGAAGGGAAATTAGTGATCAGACGGAAACAATCGTTCCAGTCATCTGGACGACAAAGGAGTAGGCAATCGACACCGGGCTGAACCTTTTGCTATTTTATATTATTTTATTTTCGGGCTGCGCGTTTTTAGCCGCGGGGGAGGTGTACAGGTGTTTTTTTATCAGTCAATTTTTGCCCTTTTTTTTTTGGCGAATCTAGCCATGGTGTGTCCTTTAAACTTCCTTTTTGGGAACTACACCCAAGCGCGCTTCGTTCGTGGCCGGAAAGGAGAGGCGATGACAAGAGGAAATGGCGAGATAAAAGATTCTATCACAGCTGTCGACCAGCTTAAGGAGGCACCTTGACTTAAAGAGTGGAAATCTTGATTGCTATCTACAAGGTAAGAACTCTCTAAATAGAGGTCCCGATGACACCTTCCATAACAGACTCCTACACATAGTCTTAGAAGTGGTGCTCGACAGTGATCACATCCTCTCCTTTATTTATAATAGCAAAACTCCCTTCCAAAATAGAAATTTCCTCAAGTGGAGGTCCTTCGGGGTCTTCAAGTTTTTAATTTTCTTTTGCCTTTTTGGGATATGTTTTGACGAAGTAGGTTTGTTTTGACACGGAAGCGCGCCCTAAAAGCATTTGAATAGCTATGATGACGGGTACACCTGATGGGAGGGTAAGCCTTATATATATATATATCTTGTTCTGCGTCTCGTTCTTCTGTCACTTATCACTCCTTTCATCTCAAACGTATCTTGGATTGGATCAATTTCGCTCGTCCGACAGCACGTCCGAAGTCACTTCAAATTTTTGTTCAACACACAATTCGGAATTCATGGAGAAGCTAGCGAATGGTTGACTTCATACCTCGATTTGAGACGAATATATTTTCTGGGGCCGAAATACACAGTCGCTGCTGCAATTCCTCCGCTTCCTTGGGCTTCCATTTCGTTCAGGGGTATCACATGACTCGCTTGACGTTAGACTGTTGACACAACTGGCCTTCCACGTAGGTATGCGTCTGTGGTAAGCATCCCTCTTATTACAAATATTATTCACTACTGGGTACCATTCTCTAACAAAGGTATTTTGGTATATAATGGTGGCACCGGAAAGTTATGGGCAAAGATTACGCGGACCCCCTTTTCACAAACCCCTTTTCTGGTTACTTGCGCGAAACTCTCAAACATTCGAACTTCGTTATATCATTTACACAAGAGCCAAAATTCTCCAATTTATTAACACCTAGCTGATGCTCTATCCTTTTAATCTAATCCTCCTACTCTTACTCTCTAGCTCATCGAACTAGTCATCCCCTTCCTCCCTCTCCAAAACCACCCTCTTAAAAACCACCCTCTTAATCCCCTCATATTTCATCAACTCCCTCTCCTTCACGCCACTCTCCTTCGGCCCCTCATTCCTACTCCTAATTAATTATTTATCTATTATCTTTAATATATCTCTGTCATAGACCTACAAAGTTCAATAATTATTTAACCTCGCTTTATTGGCTTTTTAAGAGGGGTTTGAGCGGTGGGCGCGGTGGGGGGTTAAATTTGGCTCTTGAGAATCGCTAATTTACACTGTACTCAGTGGGGGAAAGTGCTGATAGATCGCTAAATTTATAGGAGTTAATCACTAATAGGAAGTTATGACGAGGGTCGTTTCATATACCTAGCTCCTCTCATTCTCGTTCTTTAAAGGAATATTCAAAAGCCCCTAGTAGATTTACTCAGATTTAAATATGTCCTCTTTCCTCTTCCCCCTTTCGTTCTCTCTTCTTCTAAAGTCTCTCAACTGTAATGTTTGGTAATATTTAGGAAGGGCAGGCGGTGAAGTTCTGCCGCCCGTGGTTCCATTTTACTTCCTTTCCTGTGAAGTAGGTCCAGGGTCTTTTCCTCTTTTCCTTGCTGTTTCTCTTTTACAAGTATAAATGAGCTTCTTGGAATCCATTATCAGCCTATCGAGTTATTCTTAGAAACTTTATATTTAAACAGTGTAGTGGCAGCCTTCTCCCGACATGATGCTTTTCACCCCACCAAACAAGTAAGCGACATGTGGGGTCACATGCAGATAGCTACCTAGCTGTGCCTAACTACACCTTCATGTTCCTTTGCTTCTTTCTTCGTTTCATCTCATTATATCTGATTATTTATACATTCAAAGGCAACGGCTTGCCATGAGCACAACACTTCCTTTGCAATACGTATCACCCATTCAAGCGCGGGGTATCCCTTGGCCTCGTCTCCGATAATACGATGCTGAAACTCTGGCGCCACCAATCCTCCAAAATCTCCCAAGCCCGCAACAGCCTCATAGAAAAAGTGCTCCCCGGTGAACGACGCCGTCGCTACTCCAAACGTAAACCCCCCTTTCCGAAAATGCCTAACCATTCACTAATGCTCCCCAGGCCTCTCATCCCTCAAACACCACATCATCAAGCCCCCAACGTCCGGACTCTTTAAACTACCTCTTGAGCTTAGACTTGAAGTCTTTAAGTATTTGGAGGATGACTGGCTCACCCCAGCTCTTGAAGAACCGACCGGTTGCCCGAACCCGTTCCTGTATGCCAATAGCCTCATGTACACTAACCGCCAACTTTTCCATGAAATCACCGACTATCTGCGCCGGAAACATGGGTGGACGACTTTGAGTTTCGATTGTCCGCGTCAATGCCTCCTCTTCGTGGGACTGACAGCGGAGTGTCTGAATGAGATCACGAGGATTGAAATGCGTGTTTTGCTATGGCATGATATCGCCCCAAAATTCTCCCAAATATTCGTCCAAATCTTGGATCTGATTCTATTGTGTGAGGAGAGGAAGTGTGCATTAACGTGGAGGTTAATTCCACTTTCGTATGATCAAATTCCAGAGAATGCCGATGGCCCGGTTTACCAGTTGTTTGAAGGGTATGGGAAGTTATTGAAGAGGAATCCGGTGCCGGTGCATTTGATTCCGGAGTTTGAAGAAGGGGTTAAGGGGTTGTCGGGTAGGGTTAGGGATGTGGGCGATAGGGTTATAGTTAGGAGAAGGTGTGGGACGAATCATTATGGGTGGGGGGAGAGTAGGTATTGGTGTTGGGAGTATTTTTGTGAGGTTGTGGTTAAGGCGGTGGGAGTGGAGGGGAAGGTTGGTTTTGCTGAGAAGGTGGTGGGGAGGAGTGTGGGTAAGGAATCGGGAAGAGTGATTGAGATTGAAGATGAGGACGAAGTGCCGAAAGATCTTAAGGTAGTTGAAATCATAACTTGAGATATGGTGGGTGTCATGGAAGGCAACAGCTGATGCAGACTATGGATCTGGAAATTTAGGATAGAATGTGAGCATATCATGGTTTATGATTGACAATCGGTAGTTAAGACGACAAGTATATTGATGACAATAGAAAGGACATATTTAGGCAAATCACTTATTCTTGAATCACACGACCAAAAAATTTCTCAGTCACTAATTTACTCCACATTCTGATACACAACCTGAAAAAGGTGCTGTTAGCTCAGACTCGTTGGTCTTTTTGGAAATGAAATTTCTTCCAGTTAGAATCTTCTGTAGACTTTGCTCACCTCCTTTTCCTATCTTCCCTTAGTTTCCATGATTCCGCATTCACCCCCAGCCTCCCTGACCAAGTTTCCAACAAGGAAATCTCTCAATTTTCAATCACATCCATCCATAAATCAGGTAGTACATATATCCACCAAACCCCTTTGGCATTCTTCCAAGAACCTGCTGAAATATGAAAGCAGAAAGAAAGACAAGCTTTAAACAGGGCCAAACGCGAGTGAGCGTCGCTTATCACACTCGCAGTACTTGCTTTATAAGGGCCTTAATTCAGTGTAAATAAAGAGGTAGTACAAGTTTATTAGTATTCTAGACATCTAAGAAAAAAAGAAAAAAAAGCTTTTATTCTAAATCTAAGATACTAAAATAAAAGCTAATATAGTCTTCTTATATAATTATAATATATTTTCTTTTTAATATATTCTATTTCAAAATAATAAAATACTAGATATATATATATATTTAATTAGTGAAAATCAAATTAAGTATAACTTATAAATAGAAAAAA